>WNGR01000408.1_pt1 | contig 89572 bp, 76 predicted proteins | sample 5407581 | NCBI WGS metagenome assembly WNGR01 (sample SAMN13153383, study PRJNA577476) | soil metagenome | isolation source: 80 cm soil or saprolite under Garry oak tree replicate 2 | place: USA:California | collected 2016-06-15
CTTCGATGAGTACGACGTCGCCGTGCAGGGCCTGGTGTCCCGCCACTACTGGCCGCGTAATGGCCATACCGAGGTGCTGTCGGTGCCGTTCCGGTATGTCTGGCCCGCCGAGCTGGACCTGATGGCGCACCTGGCGGGCCTGACCCTCCGCGAACGCTGGAGCGGCTGGCACCGGGAGCCCTTCACCAGCGACAGTACGGCCCACGTCTCCGTGTGGACGAAGACTGCCTAAGCCGCTGCGCCGCCGGTACCAGCGGCGGCGCAGTTCCCGTTCCGGCAGCAGTGCCCGCGGAACTGCCTGGGAAACTCTGAGCTAATCAGGCGCACGGTGCAACGCATTTGGCCACGTCATCCACTTCTGACTCCCCGCGCCGCATCTGGCTGCGCCGGACTGGCATGCCGATTAACCGCCAGGAATGCGGGCGGCATTCCTACCAGGAACGTCGCGTGATACCTGGCACTGCCGCGTGCTGGATCCGTGCTGGCTGCTGGCTACCGGACATGCCGTCTACCTGCGGAAACTGCCCATAGCTCCGGTATCTCCACATCTCCGATGCTGGCACAGCCGGGATGCCGGTGTCGGCGCAACGAACCGACGGGACGCCGCGGTCGGCATGCCGGGCCGATCCGCCTGCCAGGTTGCCTGGGACGCGCGCTCTGACGCAGTATCAGGGCATCATCTGACCATTGGAGCTGACCATGAAGGTGCCGCTGACCATTTCCGACTTTCTCCGCCGGGGTGCCCTGGTCTATCCCGACCGGCCGGCCCTGATCGACGAGCCGGGCACGGCGGGAACCCTGGGCACGATCACCTACCGCTCGCTGGAGCGCCGGGCCCGCGGGGTTGCGATCGCGCTGGACCAGATGGGCGTGGGCCACGGCGAGCGGGTCGCCGTCGTCAGCCCCAACGCCGCGCGGTTCGGGATCCTGTTCTACGGGATCAGCGGCTTCGGCCGGGTGCTCGTGCCGGTCAACTACCGGCTGAACGCCGACGAGGTGGGCTACGTCGTCGAGCACTCGGGCTCGACGGTGCTGCTGGTCGACCCCGAGTCCGACGAGGCGCTGCGTGACGTCAAGGCCAGGCACCGGATCGTGCTCGATGGCGTGGACGACGAGCACCTGTTCGCGGAGGCGCCCGACGACGCCGAGCCCGCGTTCTGGGAGCCGGACGAGGACGCGACCGCGAGCATCAACTACACGAGCGGCACGACCGCCCGGCCCAAGGGCGTGCAGCTGACCCACCGAAACTGCTGGCTGAACGCTGCGGTATTCGGCTGGCAGACCACGGTCAGCGACCGGGATGTGTACCTGCACACGCTGCCGATGTTCCACTGCAACGGCTGGGGGATGCCTTACGCGGTGACCGCGATGGGCGTTCCGCAGGTGGTGGTGCGCAAGGTCGACGGCGAGGAACTGCTGCGCAGGATCGACCGGCACGGCGTGACGCTGATGTGCGGCGCCCCGGCCGTGGTCGCGGCGATCCTGGACGCGGCCGGCGCCAGGCTCGCCGCCGGGGAGCCGGTTCCCGGCCGGGACCGGGTCCGCATGGTGGTGGCCGGCGCGCCGCCGCCGTCGAAGACGATCGAGCGGGTGGAGGCGGAGCTCGGGTGGGAGTTCATCCAGATCTACGGCCTGACCGAGACCGCCCCGCTGCTCACGATGAACCGGCGGCCGGCCGAGTGGGACGACCTGCCCGCGCCCGAGCGGGCCAGGCTGCAGTGCAGGGCCGGGGCGCCCGCGGTCGGGGTGCAGATCGCGACCGACGGCTCCGGTGAGGTGCTGGCGAGGTCGAACCACGTATTCGCCGGCTACTGGCAGCAGCCGGACGAGTCGGACAAGGTGCTGGTGGACGGCTGGTTCCACACCGGCGATGAGGGTCACATCGACGCCGACGAGTACCTGGTGATCTCGGACCGCAAGAAGGACGTGATCATTTCCGGCGGCGAGAACGTCAGCTCGGTGGAGGTCGAGGACTCCCTGTACCAGCATCCGGCCGTCGCCGAGGCGGCGGTGATCGGGGTTCCCGACCCGAAGTGGGGAGAGACGGTGAAGGCGCTGGTCGTGGTGCGCAGCGGTCACGAGGTCACCGGCGCCGAGCTGATCGAGTTCTGCCGGTCCAAGCTGGCCCACTACAAGTGCCCGACGTCGGTCGAGCTCCGGGACACGCTGGCCAGGACGGCGACCGGCAAGCTGCAGAAGTTCAAGCTGCGCGCGACCTACTGGGAGGGCTTCGAGCGCCAGGTGAACTAGGTAGAACCGCAAATCCTTCGCGCTACCGCGAAGATCTCATGGGCCTTCGGCCCGCCCACTGTGCCGCGCAGTCCGGGAGTTCCATGGGATGTAGGCGGAGCGCCGTGGCAGCGGCCGGTGTCCGCTGTGGCGTGTGACCTATGATGCTGGTGGGGCTAGATTGAGTGAACGGGGGGACTCATGCGAGTCATGGCCAGGATCAGCATTCCGGTCGAGTCGGGAAACAAGGCGATCAAGGACGGCACCCTGGGTGCCGTCATGCTGCGGGCCGCCGAGCGCTGGAAGCCGGAGGGGATGTACTTCACGACCTTCGACGGGCGCCGGACCGCGTACATGGTGTTCGAGCTTCCCGAAGAGTCCGGCATACCGCCGTTCGCGGAGCCGTTCTTCATGGAACTGAACGCCGATGTCGAGCTGGCACCGGTGATGAACGGCGACGATCTGCGGAAAGGGCTGTCCACGACCGGCTGACCGGGCGCTAGGCGCCCGGTCAGCCGGTCCTCGGCCGTCCCGCCGGCGAAGGCTCGGGGGCCTCAGGCGGCGATCGCCGTGGGCCGGTCCTGGTCTGGGCCGGCCGCCGCTGCGGCGGCGGCCGGCTCGAGCGCCACGTCGAGCACTTCGCGGACATCATTGACCAGAAGGATGTTCAGCGCGGAGCGCACCTTCTCCGGTACGTCGTCCAGGTCAGGCTCGTTGCGCGCGGGGATCAGCACGGTCGTGATCCCGGCCCGGTGCGCCGCGAGCAGTTTCTGCTTGAGACCGCCGATCGGCAGCACCCGCCCGGTCAGCGAGACTTCCCCGGTCATCGCCACGTCGGCGCGAACCAGCCGGCTGGACAGCAGCGAGGCCAGCGCCGTCGTCATCGTGATGCCAGCGCTCGGCCCGTCCTTGGGCACCGCGCCCGCCGGGACGTGCAGGTGCACGCCGCGCTCGGCCAGCTCGGCGACCGGCAGGCCCAGCTTCGGCCCGTTCGAGCGCAGGTAGGACAGCGCGATCTGAGCGGACTCCTTCATCACGTCGCCGAGCTGGCCGGTGAGCGTGACGCCCGTGCCGCCGCTCGCCGCGTCGGCCAGCGACGCCTCGATGAACAGCAGGTCGCCGCCGGTTCCGGTGACCGCCAGGCCTGCCGCGACGCCCGGAACCGCGGTGCGCTCGGCCGACTCCGGCGTGAACCGCGGGTGGCCCAGGTAGGCGGTCAGGTCTTGCGCCGCGATCACCACCGGCAGACCTGGCTCGGGGCCAGCGGGCGGCTCAGCCGCGGCGCCGGCTGGCTGCGCAACGCCTAGCGCCGCGCCTGTGCCGTCCGCAGGGTTTGCCGCCAGCTTTGCGGCGATCTTGCGCAGGACTCGGGCGATGGAGCGCTCCAGCGCGCGGACGCCGGCTTCGCGGGTGTACTCGGTGGCCAGCCGGCGGAAGGCGTCGTCCGTGATGGTCACTTCGGTCGGGTCCAGACCGGCCCGGGTGAGCTGGCGGGGGAGCAGGTGGTCGCGGGCGATCGTGACCTTCTCGTCCTCGGTGTAGCCGTCCAGGCGGATCAGCTCCATCCGGTCAAGCAGGGGCTCGGGGATCGCGTCGGCGACGTTGGCGGTCGCGATGAACAGGACATCGGACAGGTCGAGCTCGACCTCCAGGTAGTGGTCGCGGAACGTGTGGTTCTGCGCCGGGTCGAGGACCTCGAGCAGGGCCGCCGTCGGGTCGCCGCGGTAGTCAGCGCCGACCTTGTCCACCTCGTCCAGCAGGATCACCGGGTTCATCGACCCCGCCTCGCGGATCGCGCGGACGATCCGGCCGGGCAGCGCGCCGACGTAGGTGCGGCGGTGACCGCGGATCTCGGCCTCGTCCCGCACGCCGCCCAGCGCGACCCGGGCGAACTTGCGGCCCATCGCGCGGGCGACCGACTCGCCCAGCGAGGTCTTGCCGACTCCCGGCGGGCCGGCGAGGGCGAGCACGGCGCCGCTGCGGCGCCCGCCGGCCACCGTCATGCCGCGGGCGGCGAGGCGCTTGCGGACGGCGAGGTACTCGATGATGCGTTCCTTCACCTCGTCGAGTCCTGCGTGGTCGGCATCGAGCACCGCCCGGGCGCCACCGATGTCGTAGGCGTCGTCGGTGTGCGTGCTCCAGGGAACGTCGAGGATCGTGTCCAGCCAGGTCCTGATCCAGCCCGCCTCTGGCGAGTTGTCAGAACCGCGCTCCAGCTTGGCCGCCTCGCGCAGCGCGGCCTCGCGCACCTTCTCCGGCAGGTCCGCCGACTCGATCCTGGCCCGGTAGTCGTCCTGCTCGGACGCTGGCGTGCCGTCCAGGGCGGCCAGCTCCTTGCGGATCGCGGCGAGCTGCTGGCGCAGCAGGAACTCGCGCTGCTGGCGCTCCATGCCCTCGCGGACGTCGTTGCCGATCGTCTCGGCCACGTCGAGCTCGGCGAGATGATCCCGTGCCCAGGTCACAAGCCGCTCCAGCCGCAGCGCGGGGTCGAGCGTCTCCAGCAGCTCGGCACGCTGCTCGACCGACAGGTAGCTCGCGTAGCCCGCGCTGTCGGCCAGCGCCGACGGGTCCGTTATGCGCGAAAGGGCGTCAACCACCTGCCACGCGCCGCGCTTCTGCAAGACGGCGGCCGCCAGCCCGCGGTACTCCCGTGCCAGCTCGGCGGCTCGCGGTCCGGCGGGGGGCTCATCGGCGATCGTGCCGTGCACCCAGAGTGCGGCGCCCGGGCCGACCGTGCCCGCGCCGATCGTCACCCGGGCCAGGCCGCGCAGCACGGCCCCCGGCTTGCCGTCCGGCAGCCTGCCCTCCTGCTCGACCACGGCGAGCGTGCCGATCGGGGCGTACTTCCCGCCGATCCGCGGCACGAGCAGCAGCTGCGGCCGGTCGTCGCCCGACGCGGCGGCGCCGGCCGCGGCGATCGACGCGCGCACCTCCGGCTCGGACGCGTCTAGCGGCACGACCATGGTGGGCAGCACGACGTCGTCGTCGAGCGGCAGCACGGGCAGCGTGAGGGTCTTGGTCTCGCTCATCCGACTCTTCTTCCGGTCTTCCGGCGAATCCTCCGCCAGAGAATTACTTGATTACAGGTCTTGCGAAGTACGAAGAGGGAAACCGGGAGCCTGGCCGGTTTGTTTCCGGTCCGTGTTCGCGGTGAGCAAACGCGGCGTATGCGCTGCTCGGGCACGCTGCTGCGGACTGTCAGCGCGGGTGCCGCGCCGTCTGGATAGGCTGCTGACCGGGTACGGCAGGACTCGTCGACCATCTGCCGTGGGGAGAGAGGCTGCCGTGCGGGCGAGGGAGGCCGGCGCGAGGTTGCGGATCGCGCTGCTCGGCTGCGGTGTCGTCGGCTCGCAGGTGGCCAGGCTGCTGGCCGAGCAGGCAGGCGACCTGGCGGCCAGGGCCGGCGGACCGCTGGAGATCGCCGGGATCGCGGTCCGCAGGCCCGAGCTCGCCAGGATCTCCGGCGTCGACGAGTCGCTGCTCACCGGCGACGCGGTCGCCCTGGTCACGCGCCCCGACGTCGACATCGTCGTCGAGCTGATCGGCGGGATCGAGCCGGCCAGGTCGCTGGTGCTCGCCGCGCTCGACTCCGGCCGCTCGGTCGTGACCGCGAACAAGGCGCTGCTGGCCAGCGACGGCGCGGCGCTGCACAAGGCGGCCGGCGCGAACGGCGCCGACCTGTACTACGAGGCGGCGGTGGCAGGCGCGATCCCGCTGCTGCGGGCGCTGCGCGAGTCGCTGGCCGGCGACACCGTCCGCCGGGTGCTCGGCATCGTGAACGGCACCACGAACTTCATCCTCGACCGGATGGACTCGGTGGGCTCCGACTTCGGGCCCGCGCTGACCGAGGCCCAGCGGCTCGGCTACGCCGAGGCCGACCCCACGGCCGACGTGCAGGGGCACGACGCGGCCGCGAAGGCGGCGATCCTGGCCGGGCTTGCCTTCCACACCGCGGTGACCGCGGCCGATGTGTTCACCGAGGGCATCGCGCAGATCACGGCGGCCGACATCGCCAGTGCCAGGTCGCTTGGCTTCGTGATCAAGCTGCTGGCGATCTGCGAGCGGAGCAACGGCGGCGTTTCTGTCCGTGTCCATCCGGCGATGCTGCCGAGGGTCCACCCGCTGGCCGCCGTGCACGAGGCGTATAACGCGGTGTTCGTGGAGGCCGAGGCGGCGGGCCGGCTGATGTTCTACGGCGCGGGCGCGGGGGGCCAGCCCACGGCGAGCGCGGTGCTCGGCGACATCGTCGCGGTCGCGAGGAACATGCGCGCCGGGATGTGCGGTCCCGAGCCCGCAACCTACGCCGAGCTGCCGGTCGTCCCGATGGCCGACGCGCTCACCAGGTACTACGTCTGCCTGGACGTGGCGGACCGGCCCGGCGTGCTGGCCCCGGTGGCGGAGAGCTTCGCCAGGCGTGGCGTCTCGATCAAGGCCGTCCACCAGGAGGGCCGCGGCGAGGACGCCACGCTGATCATCGTCACGCACACGGCGAGGGAGTCCGCTCTCGCGGCGACCATCGCCGACCTGGCCGCGATGGAGGCCGTGCGGGCCGTCGACAGCGTGCTGCGGGTCGAGGGCGAGGAGGGCGAGTGAGCCGGGGTCGGTGGCGGGGGGTCATGTGGCGGGAGTTATGTGGCGGGGGGTTATCGGCGAGTATCGCGCCAGCCTGCCCGACGTCCCGGCCGACACGGTCGTCACGCTGGGCGAGGGCGGCACGCCGCTGCTCCCGGCGCCCGTGCTGTCCGAGCTGACCGGCTGCCAGGTGCACCTGAAGATCGAGGGGATGAACCCGACCGGGTCGTTCAAGGACCGCGGCATGACCGTGGCCGTCTCGCTGGCCGCCGCCCGCGGTGCCAGCACGGTGATCTGCGCGTCGACCGGGAACACCAGCGCAAGCGCCGCCGCTTACGCCTCCCGCGCCGGGCTGGACTGCGTGGTCCTCGTCCCGCGCGGGAAGATCGCGCTCGGCAAGCTGGCGCAGGCGCTGGTCTACGGCGCGCGGCTGCTCCAGGTGGACGGCAACTTCGACGACTGCCTGGAACTCGTGCGCAAGCTGGCCGCGGGCAACGACGTGGCCGTGGTCAATTCGGTCAACCCGGACCGGCTTGAGGGTCAGAAAACGGCCGCGTTCGAGGTGGTGGAGGCGCTCGGCGACGCTCCCGACGTGCACTGCCTGCCGGTCGGCAACGCGGGCAATGTCAGCGCCTACTGGATGGGCTACCGGGAGTACCTGGCCGCGGGCAGGTCGTCCGGGGCGCCGCGGATGCTCGGCTTCCAGGCCGCCGGGGCCGCCCCGCTGGTCAGCGGGCAGCCCGTGCCGGACCCGGTCACCGTGGCGTCGGCGATCAGGATCGGCAACCCGGCGTCGTGGCGGCTGGCCGAGGTGGCGCGTGATGAGTCGGGCGGGATGTTCGGCGCCGTGACCGACGAGCAGATACTGGACGCGTACCGGCTGCTGGCGGCGCGGGAGGGCGTGTTCGGCGAGCCGGCCTCGGCGGCCGGGGTGGCCGGGCTGCTGCAGGCATGCAAGGACGGCGACGTGGAGCCTGGCTCCGTGGTGGTCTGCACGATCACCGGCACCGGCCTGAAGGATCCGGACACCGCGATGGCCGGGCTGCCGGAGGCGGGCATCGTCGGGTTGGACACCGAGGCGGCTGCCGCCGCGCTCGGGCTGGCGTGAGCGCTGGAACGGACCCGGACCCGGGCCCGGGCCCGGGCGCGGATGCTAGGGCGGGCGCAGGCTCGGGCGAGCGCGCGCCGGTCAGCGCAGGCCCGTGGCGGGACCAGCCCGTGACGGTGCGGGCGCCGGCGACCAGCGCGAATCTCGGTCCGGGCTTCGACGCGCTCGGCCTGGCGCTCGGCCTGCACGACGAGGTGCACGCTCAGCTGACCGGCGACGGCCTGCGGATCGAGGTCGCCGGGGTCGGTGAGCGGACCGCCGGGGACGGCGAGCAGCACCTGGTGGTGCGGGCCATGCGGGCCGCGTTCGACGCGCTCGGCGGGCAGCCTCCGGGGATCGGGCTGCGCTGCGTGAACACGATTCCGCACGGGTTCGGTCTCGGCTCATCGGCGGCCGCGATCGTGGCGGGAACGCTGGCCGCCAGGGCGCTGTGCACCGGCGGGAACGAGCGGCTGCCCGACGACGCCGTCCTGCGGCTGGCCGCGGACCTGGAGGGGCATGCCGACAACGTGGCCGCGTGCCTGGCCGGCGGCCTGACGATCGCCTGGAGTTCGGGCGGGTCGGTACGGTGCGTGCGGCTTGATCCGCTGCCCGGGCTGACGCCGGTGCTGTGCGTTCCTGCCGTGCCGCTGGCGACCGAGGCGGCGCGGCAGGTGCTCCCGGCGGCCGTCCCGCACGCCGACGCCGCGAAGAACGCCGCCCGGTCCGCTCTGCTGGTCGCCGCGCTGACGCATGGTGCGCCGCTGGCCGACCCCGGCGTGCTGCTCGATGCCACGCAGGACTTCCTGCACCAGCCGTACCGGGCAGGCTCGATGCCGGCGACGGCCGAACTGATCGGCGCGTTGCGAGATGCGGGCATTCCGGCGGTGGTCTCCGGCGCCGGCCCGGCGGCGCTTGCCTTGATCATGCCCGGGGTGACCGCGGGGCCCGATGTCGTGGCTGCCTTCGCCGCCGAGTCCCGGCAGAACTGGACGGTGAGCGTCCTGGACGTCGACCGGGACGGCGCGGTCGTCCGGTCCTGACATATTCCGGTCCTGACCTATAAGTTGACGCGAACGCCCGTGTCAACCTTTGCTGACGTATCCGTGACGCCGGGCCGCTGTGATGATGTGGCGCAGGCAGAAGTGCGGGATCCCCGCCGTACTGCCGCCTGCTCTGACCCGGAATATCGCGGTTGGCCGCCGGACGTCCCGCGCCGCTTCGCGGCAGCCGGTGTTGCTACCTTGCCGGTGTGGGTCTTCGCTGGCGCCGATCGCTCAGGGCCGTGACCGGAGATCTGTCGGTCGGGCTCGGCACCGTCGCCCGCGAGTGGTTGCGGATCGGCTGCATCGGATTCGGTGGGCCGCCCGCGCATATCACGCTGCTGCGCAGGCTCTGCGTGGAGCAGCGCCGCTGGTTGTCCGCCGAGGAGTTCGAGGATGGCGTCGCCACCACGAACCTGCTGCCCGGGCCCGCCTCGACCCAGCTGGCAATTTTCTGCGCCTGGCGGCTGGCCGGGCCTGTCGGGGCGATCGTCGGGGGCGCCTGCTTTATCCTGCCGGGGCTCGCGGCAATCCTCGCGCTGGCCGTGCTCTTCCTCGCCGCTCACCCGCCGTCCTGGGTGGCCGGCGCGGCCGGCGGCGCCGGTGCGGCAGTGCCCGCCGTCGCCACCGCCGCGGCGACCGGCCTGATGCCGGCGAGCTGGCGCCGCGCCAGGTCGAGCTCAGGTTCCGCCTCCGGCTCGGACCCCGCCTCCGGCTCGGACCCCGCCTCCGGCTCGGACCCCGGATCCGGCTCGGACCCCGGTTCCGGCTCGAGTTCTCGTCGACCCAGGCGTAGTCTTGGCTGGCCGCGCTTGGGCGCGGCGCGCTGGCGGTGGGTCGGCTATCTGGTGGCCGGCGGGCTAGCCGGCGGCCTGGCCGGAACTTTCCTCGTGCTGGTGCTGGCCGGCTGCGGGTTCATCGAGCTCACGGTGCGTTGGCCCCGCCGGCGACCGGCAGCTCCGGGCTCGGCCGGCCCGGGGCGCGACGCCGGCCCGGACGGCGCGTCCGGCCGGGACGGCGCCGGCCGGGGGCTGGCCGCGATGCTTCCCCTGGCCCTCGCGGCGCCGGCGGCGGGCGGACTGCTCGCCGTGGTCTGGGTCGCGCTCAAGGTCGGCGCGCTCTCCTACGGCGGCGGATTCGTGATCATCCCGCTGATGCAGCACGACGCCGTGCACACCTATCACTGGATGAGCGGCGCGCAGTTCCTGAGCGCCGTCGCCCTCGGCCAGGTGACCCCCGGCCCGGTCGTGCAGACCGTCGCTGTCGTCGGGTTCGCGGCCGCGGGCGTCGGCGGCGGGCTCTTGGCGTCGCTGGTCGCGTTTGCCCCGTCCTTCGCCTTCGTGCTCGGCGGCGCGCCGCACTTCGCCGCCCTCCGGCGCGACGCCCGCGTCCAGGCCTTCCTCACCGGCGCGGGCCCGGCCGCCATCGGCGCGATCGCCGGCTCCACGATCCCGCTCGGTCTCGAGCTCTCCCGGCTCTGGCAGGTCGGGGTGCTGGGGCTGGCGGCGATCTGGCTGCTCGCCCTGCGCAAGAACGTGGTCGCCGCGATCGCCGGCGCGGCCTGCCTCGGCGTGATCGCGGCCCTGGCCGGCGCGCCGCTCCCGTGATCGGGCCGGGAAAACCGACTTCCCCCCGATTGGCGCCACGCAAACCACCGCAAAAGCCACGCGATCATGACTCCAACCCCGGGTAAGTCGCCGGAACGGCGGTCTAAGGGCGCCGAACGGCGGGTCTCAAGGCGCGCAGGCCGGGCGTTGACACCGACCAGTCGGGCCCTTAAGTTCTCTAATGTTCGATTACGGAACTGGTGTGCGTGAAGCGCACAAATGGTCGTCCGCACCTGAGGCGCGAGCACGCCACGTGGTCCCGGCCCGCGCACGGACGCTAGGACAGCATGAGGACATGCGCACGCAGGTAGGCATCATCGGGGCCGGCCCGGCCGGGCTGCTGCTGTCGCATCTGCTCGCGCTCCGCGGGATCGACTCCGTGGTCGTGGAGATCCGCAGCCGCGCCTACTGCGAGGCCAGGCAGCGCGCCGGCGTCCTCGAGGACGGCAGCGTCCGGCTGCTGCGCGAGGCGGGCCTGGCCAGCCGCCTCGACCGCCAGGGACTCGAGCACGGCGGCATCTACCTGCAGTTCGCCGGCGAGCGGCACCACATCGACTTCCGCGCGCTGACCGGCGGCCGGACCGTGACCGTCTATGCCCAGACCGAGGTGGTCAAGGACCTTGTAGCGCAACGGCTCGCGGCAGGCGGTGCCGTCCACTTCGGCGCGTCCGACACCGCGGTGGATCACCTGACCTCCGACCGGCCGGTGCTGCGCTTCACCGACGCGGAGGGCGCCAGGCACGAGATCGCCTGCGACGCGATCGCGGGCTGCGACGGCTTCCACGGGATCAGCAGGCCCGCCATACCCGCGGACCTGCTGACCATACGGCAGCGCGGGTATCCGCACGCCTGGCTCGGCATCCTGGCCGACGTGCCGCCGTCGACCGACGAGCTGATCTACGCCCACCACCGCAACGGCTTCGCCCTGCACAGCCTGCGCAGCCCGACGATCAGCCGCCTGTACCTGCAGGTCGATCCGGACGAGCCGATCGACGACTGGCCGGACGACCGGATCTGGGACGAGCTGCAGCGCCGGTTCGAGCTGCCCGGCTCGGGCTGGGCGCTCAAGCAGGGGCCGGTGCTCGACAAGGGCATCACCCCGATGCGCAGCTTCGTCAGCGCGCCGATGCGGTACGGCCGCCTGTTCCTGGCCGGTGACGCGGCGCATATCGTGCCGCCGACCGGCGCCAAGGGCCTGAACCTGGCGATCGCCGACGTGGCGGTGCTGGCACCGGCGCTGGACGCCCTGCTGCGCGGTGACGCCGGACTCGCCGACGCCTACTCGGCCACCTGCCTGAACCGGGTCTGGCGGGCGACCCACTTCTCCTGGTGGATGACGACCATGCTGCACCGGTCGCCTGGCGCCGACGACATGGCGGCAGAGCTGCAGCTCTCCCAGCTCCGCTACGTCGTCTCATCCCGTGCGGCCGCCACGTCGCTGGCCGAGAACTACACCGGCTACCCGGCGCTGCCCGCCGGCGCCGGCCTTACCCGCTAACCCGCCTTCTCCGAACTTCGCGTCCGCCCGCTGTGCCGGCCGCGCTGGCGGGCCAGAGGTAGTAGCCGACGGGAAACAGCCTGAGCCCGAGCTTGTCGGAGATCAGCCCCCACAGGCCGCGCGGCGCCCAGATCGCGACCACCATCGCGACGGTGCCGAGAACGATGAAGTACCAGGTCCCGTAGTCCGAGAGCGACTGCTGCAGCACCATGAACACGATCGTCCCCAGGATCGGGCCCTCGATCGTGCCGATCCCGCCGATGATCGTGATGAAGATCATTTCGGCGGACCACTGGACGCTGAAGGCCGCGGTCGGCACGACGAATTGTTGGCTGATGATGTAGAGGGCGCCGGCCGCGCCGCAGCCCGCGGCGGCGACCATGAACACCAGCCGCTGCGTTCTCGATACCCGCGCGCCGATGCTCCTGGCGCCGGCCTCGTCGTCGCGGATCGCCGTCAGCACCAGGCCGATCGGGCTGCGGAGCAGGAAGTAGGCGACCGCGAGCACGACCACGGCGACGGCCAGCGCCGCCCAGTAGGTGTAGGCGGTGATCAGCGTGGGGCTCAGGTTCACGCCGGGCAGGAAGGTGCCCGTGCCGCCGCCGACGGCGCTGATCTGGATGATGACGAGCTCGCACACCGAGGCGATGACCCACATCGTGATCGAGAAGTATCCGCTCCGCAGCCTGGACACCAGCCACCAGACCGGCAGGCCGACGATGCCGCAGACCAGCGTCGCGACCGGGATCGCCAGGAACGGGTTGGTTCCGTGGTCGGCGAGGATCAGGACGAAGTAGGCGCCGAGGCCGATGAAGGCCTGCTGGCCGACCGAGACGAGGCCGGCGTAGCCGGCCAGCAGGTTCCACATCGTCGCCATGACCAGCAGCATGAAGAACTGGACGAGCAGGTTGGTGGTCCCTGAGTAGACGAGGTAGGGAAGGTAGCCGAGCACGGCCACCGCGACGATCGCGGCGATGCCCGCCCACAGCGTCGAACGCCTCGACCGGGTGACCCTGACCTGTCGCTCCGGCGCGGTCGGCTGCCCGGGCGGCGACGCCTGCTTCTCGAGGGAGGTCATGTCGCCTCACTCCGGCCGGTGAGTCCCTGCGGCCTGATGACCAGGATCAGCAAGAACAGCACCTGCCCGGCGAGCACCTGGTCCGCTGCCGTGATGTTCGCGCCGATCTCCTGCGCTATGCCGAGCAGGATGCCGCCGCCGAGCGTTCCCCACAGCGACCCGAGCCCGCCGATCACCACCGCCTCGAACGCGTACAGCAGCAGCTGATCGGTGCCGGTCGCCGGGTCGAACTGCGAGTACATGCCGAACGCGATCCCGGCCAGCGCGACCGTTCCGAACGCGATCGCCGCCGCGATCCCGAACACGTGCCGGTAGCTGACCCCGGAGAGCTGGGCGGCCTCGCGGTCGTCGGCTACCGCCCTGATCAGCCGCCCGTGCTTGGACGAGGAGAGAAAGTACTGCAGCCCGAGCAGCACGATGACGGCCACGACCAGGATGGCCATGTTCAGGTAGGCGATCCTGACCTGGGAGCCGATGCTGAATGAGTCGGAGGCCAGCGAGCCGATGCCGATGGAGTGGCTGTTCGCGGACAGGAACTGCTGCAGGCCGTTCTCGATCACGACCGAGAGCCCGAAGGTCACGAGCAGCGTGGTGAGCACGCTCCGGTTCAGCGCGGACTGCAGGAGCGTGCGCTGGAGCACGTAGCCGAGCACCGCGAAGATCGGCACGACGATGAGGAAGGCCCAGACGGCCGGGACGTGCGTGATGGCGATCACGCCGAGCGCGACGTACGCCGCGACGACGGCCAGGTCTCCGTGCGCCAGGTTGATCACGTTCATCACGCCGAACATGAGCGAGAGACCGCAGGCGAACAGGGCGTACAGCCCGCCGACCAGGATGCCCTGGATGACCGAGCCGACCCAGCTCATGTTCCCGCTCCCGACGATCCGGAATCGCGCGGGCCGTCGTGCCCCGCGGCGATCGCCGGCGAGCCGTTGCCGCCGTTCCTTCCCCTGGCGGCCACGCCGAAGTAGGCGGCCTCGATCTGGGCGGGGGTCAGCTCGGCCGGCTGGCCGGCCAGCGTGATCCTGCCCTCGAGCAGGCAGTGCAACCGGGACGCGACGGCGAGCGCCTGGCTCACGTCCTGCTCGACGACCAGCACGGTGACGCCCGACTCGAGCAGCCGGGGGAGCAGCCCGTAGATCCGCCGCACCACGACCGGGGCAAGGCCGAGCGACAGCTCGTCGAGCAGCAGCACACTCGGGTTCGCCACCAGCGCCCGCCCGAGCGCGACCGCCTGCTGCTCGCCGCCGGACAGCTGGGCGGCGTGCTGGGCGCGACGATCCCGCATCCACTCGAACAGCTCGTAGACCGCGTCGATCGCCCACGGTCCCTGCCGCGCGCTGGTCTGGCCGACCTGAAGGTTCTCCTCGACGGTGAGCGAGGGGAAGAGCCGCCGGCCCTCCGGCACCATGACGATGCCCGCGGCGACCCGCCGCTCGGGCCGCAGGGCGGTGATATCGGTCCCGTCGAGCAGGACCGACCCCGACGTCGGCCGGTGCAGCCCGGCGATGGTGCGCAGCAGCGTGGACTTCCCCGCGCCGTTGGCCCCGATCATGGCGTGCACGGACCCGGCGGGTACGGCCAGGCTCACCCCGTGCAGAGCCTGGAGCTGGCCGTGGTGCACGCTCAGGTCGCGTACCTCGAGCAGCGGGAACGCGGAGCCGGCGGCCATGCTCCCCGTCACCGTGTCTCCCGCTCGCTCACTGGAACTTCTGCTCCTCCTGGCCGGCGGCCTCGGCGCCCGGCAGGTGCAGCGAGGCGGAAACCTCGGTGCCGAGGAACACCTCGCGCACGGCGGGCAGCGCGAGCACCTCTTCTGGCTCGCCGTCGCCGATGAATGCCCCGCCGTACAGGCAGAGCAACCGGTGCACGGCCGCGGTCAGGGCGTGCACGACGTGCTCGATCCAGATGATCGCCACGCCCTCGGCGCGCACCGCGCTGACGATCGTGACCAGCTGCGCCACCTCGGGGTCGGTCAGGCCGCCGGCGACCTCGTCGAGCAGCAGCAGCCGAGGGCCGGTGGCCAGCGCCCTGGCCACCTCGAGCCGCTTGCGGGACAGCAGCCCGAGACGCTCGGCCTGACTGTTCGCGTCGCCGGACAGCCCGGTCAGGTCCAAGATGGCCGAGGCGGCGGCGTAGCTGGGCCGCCGCCGCAGGCCAGAGCCCTGCTGGACGGCGACGAGCACGTTCTCGAAGACCGTCATCGCGCCGAAGGGCTTGGGAACCTGGAACGTCCGGCCGATGCCCAGCCGGCAGCGCGCGGCGGGATCGAGCCCGGTGACCGGCGCGCCGGCGAACGAGACCTCCCCGGACGACGGCGCGAGATCGCCCGCGATCAGGCCGAACAGGCTGCTCTTGCCCGCGCCGTTCGGCCCGACGATCCCGGCCAGGTCGCCCGCGCCGACGCTGAGCGACAGGTTGTCCGCGACCACGACCCTGCCGAAGCTCTTGGAGACTCCGGCAAGCTCCAGCAGGGCCGTGCCCGCGGCATCAGGCATTCGTTGGCTCGAGAGGTGCCTGGACCGGCACCGCCGAGTTCAGCGAGTTGTCCACGACCGTCATCTCGAACGGGAACTGGCCCGTGGACTTCTTCCACTGCACGCCGACCGGGTTGATGATCGCCACGCCGGGCGCGGGGCCGTTCGCGAAGTTGAGCGCGCCGCACATGCCCGTGTAGTTGACGTTGTGCAGGGCACTGGCGACCTCGGCCGTGTCGTGCGGGTCGGTGACCTGGCCGAAGGCCTCCTTGGCGACCTCGAACAGCGAGTACGTCGAGCCGATGGACTGCACCCACTGGTTGCCGGTCGATGCCTGGTAGCCGTCGGCGAGCGCCTTCGCGGTCTCGCCGGTCAGCGACGAGGTGTTCGGCATGTACGGGCCCCACCACGAGTCCGTCGCGATGTTGTTGACCAGCGGGCCGATGGCGACGGTGTCCGCCGGGAACAGCAGCACCTTGGCGACCGTCGCGAGCTTAGGCTTGAATCCCTGCTGCGACGCCTGCTTCCAGAACGTGTTGAAGTCGGGCGGCAGCGGGCAGTTGCTGAACACCTCGGCGTGCTTGTTCTTGAACGTCGAGATCATCGTGGTGAAGTCGGTGGCGCCATCGGTGTAGGCGCCGCCGTCGACGATCGTGTAGCCCGATGCCTTGATCAGCGGCTCGAAGCCATTCCGGAACGCGTCGCCGTCCGCGTCGCTCGGGTACTGGCAGGCCACGACCTTGTCGGTCTGGATGCGGTTCCACATCGGCGCGAAGCAGCCCTGGAACTCCTTCAGGCCGAAGAAGAACACCGAGCAGTACTTGAACGTGGTGGTCGGCGACCGCGGGTCGCCGCCCAGGGTTGCATACCAGGACTCCCACGGCACGACCGTCGACAGGCACGGCGTGTGCAGCTTCTCGCAGGCGACGGCGACCGGGGTGGTGGTCTCCGGGGTCGACGTGGTAAGGATCATGTCGACGTGGTCCTGGGTGATCAGCTGCTGGGCCTTCTGGCCGGCCACGGTCGGGCTCGACTCGCTGTTCCGCACGCTGACCTTGACCTTGTAGGTCTTGTTGCCGATCTTGATGCCCTTGGTGTACGCCGAGCTCTTCAGGATCTGGCTCAGCACGTACTTGTCGCCGGACGCGAAGCCAGCGAGCTGGCCGGTCAGCGGCGTGATGAAGCCGATGTTGATGGTTCCGCCCGAGGTCGCGGACCCGCCACCCTTCAGGCCCGAGCTGCACGCAGCGAGGAGCCCGCTCGCGCCGACGGCGAACGCGCCGGCGCGCATGCCCTTAAGCAGAGAACGCCGCGAGATCGACTGATCCTGCGGCGTCCCGAGGTCTGCTTCCTGACGGTCCATTCCGTCTCCTCTGAAAGTCAGCGCCCGCGGGTCGCCGGCGAAACTGAAGGCTGCGGCGTCTCCGGCGACGGCCGACACTTCAGCGCAGGTACTCGCAGGATGTTCGCTTGGCGTACGACTATGCGCAATGTAGAACTTAATCAGCGTTCTCGATCACTGTCAACGCCCGTTACGTATCGGTGTCATCACCAAGAACACCGTACTAACCGGGTCGTTCCGCCGGGACAAAATACAGGGCATGTCCGGTCAGATGGGATCCTCGACGCGGGTCAGGCCGGGGCGACGGCCTGCAGGTCGGCCTCGATCTGCGCCGCGGTCTGCAGCAGCGCGGGCAGCAAGTGCGTCAGCATCGCGTCGGGGCTGTGCCTGCTGGCGTGCGCCGACACGTTGATGGCCGCGGTCACGGCGCCCGAGGAGTCGCGGATCGGCGCGGCGAGCGCCCGCAGCCCTTCCTCGAGTTCCTGGTCGACGATCGAGTAGCCCTGCTCGGCGACCTCGTGCACGATCTCCCTGAGCCGGTCGGGGTCGGTGACCGTGTGCGCGGTGAACGCCTCGAACGTGGCCTCGCCGAGGTACTTGTCGAGATCCTCCTCGCTCAGCCCGGCCAGCAGGACCCGGCCCATCGACGCCGCGTACGCGGGGAACCTGGTGCCTACCGAGATCGCTACCGTCATGATCCGCTTGGTGGCGACCCTGGCCACGTAGACGATGTGATGGCCGTCGAGTACCGAGATCGACGACGACTCGTGCAGCTTCGCCGACAGCTCCTCCAGGTGCGGCTCGGCCACGTCGGGCAGCGCGAGGCCGGACAGGTAGGCGTAGCCGAGCTCGAGCACCTTGGGCCGCAGCGAGAACGCCCGGCCGTCGCTGCGCACGTACCCCAGCTTGACCAGGGTCAGCAGGAAGCGGCGCGCCGCGGCCCTGGTCAGCCCGGTGGCCCGCGCCACCTCGCTCAGGCTGAGCCGCTCCCGGTCGGGCCCGAACGCCCTGATCACGGCCAGGCCGCGGTCCAGCGACTGGACGAAGTCGCTGTCCCTGGCCTGCCCCGCGCTGGCAGCGGGGCCTTCCTCGCCGTCCGGCGGCCGGCTCCCCGGCGGGCCGAGCGGAGCCCGGCCGTCCCCCGGCGGGGCGGGCAACGGCTGGCCGTCCGCCGGTACAGACCCGGCATCGGCCGATGTGTTCGCTCTGCGCCCCGAAGTTCTCATCCCATCTGCATGGTAACGCCCGGGGACGAAATCTCATCGAGCCAAGCCGGCCGGATCTGCCTGCAGGTGGCCGAGCAGCGCGGCGGTCACCTGTTCCGGCGACGACACGTTCGCCATGTGCGCGGCGCCGCGGACGACAATCAGCCGCGCGCGACGCAGGCCGACGGCGATCCGCGCGCCGTGGCCGGGCGGCGTCGCCGGGTCCTCGGCCCCCGAGATGACCAGGGCGGGGGCGGTGATCGAGCCGAGCCGCTCGCGCAGGTCCATCCCGGCGATGGCCGCGCAGCATCCCGCGTAGCCAGCCACGTCGGTGCGCTCGAGGTCCGCGGCGAAGGCCGCGGGCACCGCGGGCTCCCGTGCGGCGAAGGCCGGGGTGAACCACCGGGCTACGGACGCGGCCGAGATCGAGCCCAGGCCCGCCGCACGGACCTGCTCGGCCCTGGCCAGCCAGGCCGAGGCCGGCGGCAGGTAGGCGGAGGTGCAGACCAGCCCGAGCGCGGCGATCCGGCCCGGCGAGTCGGCCGCCAGCCACATCCCGGCCATCCCGCCGAGCGAGATGCCGCAGTACGCCGCGCGCTCGATGCCGTACTGGTCAAGCAGCGCGCGAACCGCTGTGCCGAGTTCGGCGACCGTGTACGGCCGGTCAGGGGCGGGCGAGCCGCCGTGGCCCGGTAGTTCGTACCGCAGCAGCCGGAACCTGGCCGACAGCACGGGGACCTGCCGGTCCCAGACCGCGCGGGAGGTGCCGAGGGAGTTCCCGAGCACCAGGACCGGCGCGCCGGCCGGACCGTCGAGTGACGCCGCCAGTTCCAGCGCCCCCGCCCCCGGCCCGGCCCCTGGTCCCGGCCCGGCCCCGGGTCCCGGCCCGGCCCTGGGGCCGCCGGCGCCCAGGGCGGGGTCAGACATCGAAGAAGACAGTTTCGCGCTCGCCCCGCAGCCTGATGTCGAACCGGAACGTTCCCGGCGGCCCGCCGGGAACGGCGCCGGCGACCAGCGTCTGGCGCCTGGCGGGTTCGGCGATCGCGGCCAGCACCGGGTCGGCGGCGTTGGCCTCGGTCTCGTCGGGGAAGTAGATCCTGGTCACGACCCGGTCGAGCAGCCCTCTGGCGAACACGGACACGTCCAGGTGCGGTGCCTCGGTGCCGCCGGCCGGGCACGGCAGCGGGCCGGGGCGGAGCGTGACGATGCGGTACTCGCCGGCCGCGTCGGTCGGGCACCTGCCGAACCCGCGGAACCCGGCCGTCGCCGGGGTGGCCGCGCCGCGCGGGTCGTCCGGGTGGTCGAACCCGGAGCGCTCGTCGGCCTGCCAGGTCTCGACCAGCGCGTCGGGGACCGGGTCGCCGGCCACGTCGAGCACCCGGCCGGTGATCGCGATCGCGCCGGGCGTGCCTTCCGGCACGACGAACGGGCCGTCCGGCCACGGCAGGCAGATGGCCAGGAACGGGCCGACCGTCTGCGAGGGCGTGATGGGCAGCGTCAGGTGTCCTCCTCCGTCTCGAAGACGGCCGCGCCGCGGCCGCGCAGCACGATGTCCCACTCGAAGCCGAGCGCCCAGTCGGGAACGGTCAAGTCGAGGTCGAACCGCGCGATCATGCGCTCGCGCGCTTTCGGATCGGGCACCGAGCTGAAGATCGGGTCCTGGGCGAAAAGTGAGTCACCGGGAAAGTACATCTGGGTGACCAGGCGCTGCGTGAACGCCCGGCCGAACAGCGAGAAGTGGATGTGTGCCGGGCGCCACGCGTTCAGGTGGTTGCGCCACGGGTAAGCGCCCGGCTTGATCGTGACGAACCGGTATCTGCCCTGCGAATCGGTCAGGCAGCGGCCCGCGCCGTCGAAGTTCGGGTCGAGCGGCGCCAGGTGGTCGTCGACCTGGTGCGCGTACCGGCCGGCCGCGTTCGCCTGCCAGATCTCGATCAGGGTGTCCGGGACCGGCCTGCCGTCGGAGTCCAGCACCCGGCCGGTGACGATGATCCGCTCCCCGATCGGCTCGCCCGCGTGCCGCGTGGTCAGGTCGGCGTCCGCCGCGGTCACCCGCTCCGCGCCGAGCAGCGGCCCGGTCACCTCGGTCAGCCAGTGCGGCAGCGGCACCAGCGGCTGCCGCGGCGCCCGCAACTGGGTGGAGCGGTACTCCGGCGAGTCGAGCGGCGGATGCACCCCCACCGGCCGCGGATAGCGCGGCAGGGCCAGGCCGTCGCCGCCGGCATCGTAGCGTGCGGCCCCGTGGTTCGCGGCCCCGTGCGTGTCGGCGGTCATCGAACTGCTCCCTCCGCTGGCGCCCCGGCGGCCGGCGGCGCCCCGCCCGCCACCGCGGCCGGCATCGTCGCGATCAGCCCGCGCAGCGCCGCGAGCTCGGCCGGCGACGGGGAAGGAAGCTCGCTCAGGTCCCGGCCGACCTGCAGGTCCCAGCCGGTTCTGCCCTTGATATCCGCGACGGACACCCCGGGGTAGGTCCCGGTCAGCACGAACTCGCACGTGTCCGGGTCGGGCTCAAGCACGCCGAGGTCGGTGATGATCCGGCGCGGTCCCGCGCCGGTCAGGCCGAGCCGCTGCCTGCTGCCCGGCCCGTCGCCGAACCCGACCGAGGTGACGAAGTCGACGTGGTCGACGAACGCTCGGCGCGACTGCTTGATGACCACGATGACCTCCCGGCAGGCCGCGGCGATCTCGGGCGCCCCGCCCGCTCCCGGCAGCCGGAGGCGGGGATCGGCGTAGTCCGGGCCGATCACCGTGGTGTTGATGTTGCCGGACTTGTCCAGCTGCGCGGCGCCGAGGAAGCCGACGTCGATCCGCCCTGGCTGCAGCCAGTAGTTGAAGATCTCTGGGACGCTGACCACCGAGTCGGCGGTCTCGGCCAGGATCCCGTCGCCGATCGACAGCGGCAGCGCGCCCGGCTTGGCGCCGATCGTGCCCGACTCGTAGATCAGCACCAGGTTCGGCGCGTGCGTCGCGCGGGCCAGGTTGGCGGCCTCGCTCGGCCGGCCGATCCCGACGAAGCAGGTCATCCCGTCGCGCAGCGCCCGCGCGGCCGTGACCGTCATCATCTCGTCCGCGGTGTAGCTCAGCGCGGTCTCTCCCCGTTCACTCGGCTCGCTCATCGCGCGCTCCGGGTGTCTCCGGCCAGCACAGTGTTCGCGACGGGGGCGGCACCGCCCGCGCGGTAGACGTGCTCGTCCAGCCAGGCCCCGAACAGCGCCCGGTCCCTGCTGATCGCGTCCCACGCCATGTAGAAGTCGTTGTCCCTGGCCGAGTAGCCGAGCGCGTAGGACGGGTGCGCGCCGCCGGGCACCGCGGCGATATAGGTGACCGCCCAGGACGGGAGCACGACCGCGCCGGGCCGCGGATCGAGCTCGTCGACGATCTCCTCGACCGTGACTACCGACCTGGCCGCGGCCAGCACGCACTCCTTCTGCACGCCGGTGATCCCCCAGTACTGGACGTTGCCGAGAGGGTCAGCCCGCTGCGCGTGGATGACGGCGACGTCGGGCCGAAGCGCGGAGACGGCGGTCAGCGTCTCGCCGGTGAACGGGCAGGTGACCTCGGCGACGCCGGCCGTCTGGCTGGGCAGGCTGGTGCCGCGGTAGCCGCGCAGGATCGCGAACGGCAGCCCGGAAGCGCCGGCCGCGTACCGGTTGGCCATGCCCGCGTGGCTGTGCTCCTCGATCTCCAGCGGGGCAGGCCAGCCGTGCTCGACGGCGTCCCTGAACCGGTGCAGCGATCCCACGCCCGGGTTGCCGGCCCAGGAGAACACGAGCTTGCGGGCACAGCCCGCCCCGATCATCTGGTCGTAGATGATGTCCGGCGTCATCCTGACCAGGGTGAGGTCCCGGCGCCGCTGCCTGATCACCTCGTGCGTGCATTGCAGCGGCGATCGCCTCGGCCAGCGACATGATCTCAGCCACCCCGCACCCAGCCTTCCTCGCCAGTCACCGAAACGATATCGACAGGCCGCTAAGTGAACAAGTGTGCGTACTACGTAGCACTCTCCAGCACTTCGGCGGCGATGGCGAACGCCCGGTTGGCCGCGGGCACCCCGGCGTAGACCGCGACTTGCAGCAGCACCTCCTGGATCTGGCCGGCGGTGAGCCCGTTCCGGAGCGCGGCGCGGACGTGCATCGCGAGTTCGTGCTCCTGGCGCAAGACGGCCAGGGCGGTCAGCGTGATCATGCTGCGCTCGGCGCGGGACAGTCCTGGGCGGGACCAGATCTCGCCCCAGGCGTAGCGGGTGATCAGGTCCTGGAACGGGGCGGTGAAGTCGGTCGTGCTCGCGATCGCCCGGTCGACGTGGTCGTCGCCCAGGACCTCGCGGCGGACCTCCACGCCCTGAACTGCGTGTTCTTCGTCGGTCATGTGCGATGACTCCTCTGGGCTCTTGGTGGTGTCCGAAAAAGCGTAGGGGCGGATCGGGCGTCACACCCCCGGCGCCCGGCTGCTGCGCAACGCCTGGCGCCGGGGGGTATGCCGTCCGCTCCCGGGATGCCGGCGCTAACTAGCTGCAGTGATTAGCTGGTGCGGGCCTTTCGCGGTCGGGGAGGGCGGGATCAGCTGCTGAGCGCTTGGTCGCAGTCGGCGTGGGCGGACAGGGCGCGGCGGATGAACTCGGGGGTGGCGCCCAGGTAGGACTCGGGGCGGAGCGCGGACTCGAGCTCGGGGCGGGCGAGGCCAGCGTCGGCGAGCTTCGCCGCCGACTCGTCGTCGGAGAGGATGGCGTCGGCGAGAGTCAGCCCCGTCTCGGCGGCGCGGGCGCTCGCCTTTGCTACCAGGTCGTGGGCGCGGAGGGGGCCCAGGGCGGGGGCCAGGAGGGTCGTGATGTTCTCGGCGAGGGGGAGGCCCTGGGTGGCCGCCAGGTTGGCGCGCATCCGGGCCGGGTCGACGTGGAGGGCCGAGAGGAGTTCGGCGGACCAGGAGGCGGCCGAGGCGGTGCGGGCGAGCAGGTCGGACAGCGGCAGCCACTCGGCGTGCCAGGCGCCGGCGGCGCGCTGGTGTTCCTGCTCCGCGGCGGCGGCGAGGGTGGCGAGCAGGCCAGGTGCCTGCCTGGCGCAGCCGAGCACGAGGACGGCGGCGACCGGGTTCTGCTTGTGCGGCATCGCCGAGGAACCGCCCCGGCCCGCCCCGGTGTCCTCGTGCGCCTCGGCGACCTCGGTCTGGGCGAGCAGGGTGACGTCCCTGGCGATCTTGCCGAGCGCGGCGCACGCTCCGGCCAGCGCCGCCGCCAGTTCGACGATCCGCAGCCGGTTCGTGTGCCAGGGCAGCACCGGGACCGGCAGCCCCAGTTCCTCGCCGAGCAGTGCGGTCACCGCGGGCCCGGCGCCGCCGAGCGCGGCGAGCGTCCCCGCGGCCCCGCCGAACTGCACGGCCAGCCTGCCGGTCCTGACCCGGTGCAGGTCCCGTCGCGCCTCGTCGATCGCGGTCAGCCAGCCGGCCGCGACCAGCCCGAACGTGACCGGGACCGCCTGCTGGAGGAGCGTCCGGCCGGACATCACCGTCTCCGCGTGCGCGCTGGCGTGGCCCGCGCAGTTCGCGGCCGCGGCCGCCAGGTCGGCCAGGATCGCGTCGAGCGCGCTTCGCGCGAGCAGCATGGCGGCCGTGTCGATGATGTCCTGGCTGGTCGCGCCGCGGTGGACCGCGCCGGCGGCCCCTGCCGCCGACTCAGGCAGCAGCCCGGTCAACGCTCTGACCAGGGCCGGGACGGGATTGCCCGTCGAGGTGGCAGCCTCGGAAAGCGCTCCGTTGTCGAAAAAATCGGCACGGGCCACCGCGGTGACCGCCGCGCCCGATCCGGCCGGCGCGAGCCCCGCTCGTTCCAGCGCGCGCGCCAGCGCCGCCTCCGTGTCCAGCATCGCCTGCAGCCAGGCCCGGTCACCCGTGTCCGCGTCGCCGCGGGCGAACATGGCGCCGAACAAGCCGTTATGGCCGGAACCTGTCACGTCTCCATGATCCTCACGCGTGTCGTGCCGTCGCGGCCGGCTGGCGCCGTGCAAGCCCGCGGCCGGCGGGGTGCCTAACCCGCTCGTTCAGCCGATTCCGGCCACTCGGCCACCACGAAGTGGAGTAGCCCTATGACCAGCACCTTCAGCGCGGACGTCGCAGCGATCAGGGAGCGTGCACGGGAGAAGATGGAGCAGGGTCCGGTCACCGAGTCGTACGGCAAGAAGACCGCTGACGTGATCAGCGTGCTCAACGAGGTGCTCGCGACCGAGCTCGTCTGCTGGATGCGGTCAGCAGGCACGCCATCTCCGCGTCCGGCATCAGCCGGGCCACCGTCTCCGGCGAATTCACCGAGCACGCCGAGGAGGAGCGCCCACGCCATGCGGGTCGCCGAGCGGATCAGCCAGCTCGGCGGGGAGCCCGACTTCAACCCGGCGACGCGCCGCGCTCAGACTCCCTGGGCGTCGGGTCGATGAAGACGTGCGAGACCTCCGGCACGCGCCCGGCCAGCCGCCGGTCGATCTGGTCGGCGAGATCTTCCGTGTCGTCGGAGGAGAGTCCGTCGGCGAAGGACAGGCGGGCCGCCACGATCATTTGATCAGGGCCCAGGTGCATGGTCAGCAGCTCGAGCAGGTCGTCGACGCCGTCGGTGGACTCGATCTCCTCGCGGATGGCGGCGAGGTCGCGCGAGTCTGCCGAGCGCCCGATCAGCAGGTCCCTGTTGTCCATGCCGAGCCGGACCGCGACGACGATCAGCAGCATGCCGATGGCGATCGACGCGGCGCCGTCCCAGACCCCGGAGCCGGTGAGCTGGCGCAGGCCGATGCCGGCCGCGGCCAGGACGAGGCCGACGACCGCCGCCGAGTCCTCGAAGAGCGCGGCCTTGACCGTGGTGTCGGGGGAGCTCTTGACGTGCTCGACCAGGCCGGTGCGCTCCTGGCTGGCCTCGCCGCGCATCTGCCGGTAGGCCCTGACGAACGAGGTGGTCTCCGCCGCGCCGGCGGCGACCAGGACGATGTAGGCGATCAGGACGCTGCCCGACTCGGTAGACCGGCCGAGAGAGAGTATGCCTTCGAAGATCGAGAACCCGGCTCCCAGGACGAAGATCCCGAACGCGGCGAGCAGCGACCAGAAGTACCGCTCCTGGCCGTAGCCGAACGGGTGCTCGTCGTCCGGCGGCTTGCGGGCCCTGCTGATGGAGGTCAGCAGGAACGCCTGGTTGAGCGTGTCGGCGACAGAGTGTGCCGCTTCGGCGAGCATCGCGCTCGAGCTGGTCAGAACCCCGGCGACCGCCTTGATCAGCGCCACGATCAGGTTGACCGCTCCGGCGATCAGGACCGTCCGCTTCGTGCCGCCCTTGGACTTCTGGCTCATAGGGCTGCGGCTACCCGGATCCGGCCGGATCAGTCGCGCCGCTGCGCCCGCTGGGCCCAGCGCGCGCCACCCCCGCGCGCGCCACCCCCTGCGCGCGGCTCACCCGCCGAACCCCTGGTGGGGCTATAGCAACACCAGGGGTTCGGCGGGTGGTTCAGCAGGTGGCGGGGTTTGGCTGCTAGCAGAGGGAGGTGAACTCGATGTGCCCGGGAGCAGATGCGCCGCCGACCCAGTTGTGTCCCTCGCCCCAGGTCATGGCCGGGGCGGGGGTGCCGCAGGCGGTGTTCATGATCAGGCCGGTGTAGTCGCCGTACGGGAACAGGAAGCCGTTCGGGGTCTCCTGCGACTGCGACGGGTCGACCTGCGAGATCCGCTGGCCGGCCGTGGACCACGAGGTGCCGCCGGTGGTCGAGGCGCGATACCACAGGTTGTAGCCGTCGACGTGGTCCACCGTGCCGTCGAGCGAGTCGTTCCTGTCGTCCATCCAGGTCGCGAAGAGCTGGCCAGGCCCGGCCGCGACCAGGTTCGGGAACAGGCAGTTCGAGGCGGTCTTGTCGTCCATTCTTCCGACCAACGACCAGCCGGCCGAGGTCAGGCAGTTCGACGAGCAGCGCGACAGGTTGATGATCGTCGGGCTCTTCCGCTTGGTTTGCACCTGCCCGGTCTGCCAGGCCAGGTAGATCGTGCCGGCCGAGTCCATCGCGATCGCGTCCTGCGCCCCGAAGTAGGCGAAGCCGCAACTGCTGTACGGGCAGTCAGGGCCCTGCGGCGACTGGGCGAGGACGGGGCTGAAGGTCGTGGTGGCCGTTCCCGCCAGCGTCTCGGATACCCGGTAGTCGGCGGCCGGCGTGCCCGTGCAGTTGCTCGACTCGCAGTCGCCCCACGCGAACCAGGCGTTGCCGTGCGAGTCGAGCACGCCGCCCTCGACGAAACCGACCACGAACGTGCTGTCGGCCACGCTCTGGGTGAAGGTCGCACCGCCGTCGGTGGACACCGACACGAAGTGATACTGGGCCTGGGTGTAGGCGTCGTAGACGACGTTGTTGCTGGCCAGGATCTTCTCGTGGTCGCAGTTCTTGCAGCCCTTCGCATTGACCGCCACGACCTGGGGGAAACTCTGGCCGAAGTTCGTCGACTTGGCGACGTAGGTGTCTGAGTGACCGCCGGACAGGCCGTAGGCGAGGAACGACACATAGACCGCGCCGGTTGACTGGTCGACGGCGATGGACGGGTCGGCCTGGCTCGGATAACTGATGCCGCCAGGGGTGTTCGCGACCACGGCGGGTGTGCTGAAGGTCGTGCCGCCGTCGCTGGATACCTGGATCATGATCCGGGAGCTGTTCTGGCCCGAGGCCGGGTCGCAGGCCGTGTTGCCGGCGTAGTGCGTGATCAGCACGTAGACGTGGGCGCTGTCCGAGGCCACCGTCGGCTCCCAGTCGTCACCGCCGCAGTACCCGAGCCGCTGCACCGCGACCGCCGCCTGGCCCACCGCAGGAGCGGCGAGTGCCCAGGCCGCGGCGGCCGCGACGAGGACCGTAACCAACTTCATGATGAACTGTCGCAACGTTCGCGGTCTTCGCGATGTACACACCATTACCGTCATTCCCCGCGCTTCCCTCGGTTCGTCTCAGTAGCCACTGGAACGACAATTGTGGCGAACGTAACGCCGGGCGACCCTGCGGTCAACCCTCCAGCTGGCCATAGAAGGGGACAGTGTTCCGCGAGTTTCTGCTCTTCTCTCCTGGCTGTTCATGATCTTCCAGGATCGAAGGGCCCTGGTCGGCTTAGCACGGATTCCCGTCATGATCGCGACCAGATTGCCTGGTTTGCGTGACCGGTAATCCGTGCCATGTTCGCCGGAAACTGCCTCGCCTGCTTCTGCTTCTGGCGGGTCAGCGGGCGGCACATCAGCTGATCGGCCGGCCCGCGGCGCACCGTCCGTCTGTGCCTCGAAGGAGCCGGTAGCTGCCGGTCGGAGGTACGCTTCCGACCAGTGCCTTTCATGATCCGGCAGCGGGGGTGATGACGTGAGTGCCGCCGGACCGGTGACATTCCACGGCGACGATCCAGCCGCGGCCGCCGCCGCCACGGTCAGCCAGTCCACGCCGACGAAGTGCCAGGCCCGCACGCGGGTCTACCGGGACGGCAAGCTGGCCGCCGAGGGCTTCCCGGTCGCCGACATCAGCGACTACCTGGCCGAGGATGCCGCTACGATCGTCTGGCTAGACCTGCGTGACCCGGACCGGGAGGATCTTGCCGTCCTGAGCGAGGAATTCGGCCTGCACCCGGTCGCGGTCGAGGACGCCGTCCATAAGCACGAGCGCACCAAGCTCGACCGCTATCGGGGCTACCTGTTCCTCACCACTTACGCGGTGCACCTGGACGAGGCGAAGGGCGAGCTCCGCACGAGCGAGCTGTCGGCGTTCATCACGAGTCACGCGCTGATCACGATCCGCAAGGACGACGGCTTCGACATCGGCGCCGTGGTCAGCTACTGGGACGGCAGCCCGGACCTGGCGACGCAGGGCGTCGGCTACCTGGTGCACGGCCTGCTCGACAACATCGTCGACGGGTGAGGGCGTGGAGGACCAGCTCTTCGAGGACAACCTGCGCGACCAGGGCGCCGTCCAGCGGCGCAGCTTCGAGCTGCGCAAGAGCCTGGTGCTGCTGCGCCGGGTCGTGCTGCCAATGCGTGAGGTCGTCAATACGCTGTTCCGCCGGGACCTCGGCATCATCAACGACCCGCTGATGCCGTACTACCAGGACGTCTACGACCACGTACTGCGGGCCACCGAGTGGACCGAGAGCCTGCGCGACCTGGTTACCACCATCCTGGAGACCAACCTGACCGTGCAGGCCAACCGGATGAACGTGATCACCAAGAAGGTGACCAGCTGGGCGGCGATCGTCGCCGTCCCGACGTTCGTGACCGGCTTTTACGGCATGAACGTTCCCTACGCCGGGTTCGGCAAGCCCTGGGGAGTAGGGGCCGCGGTCGTCATCATGGCGGTGACCTCGGTCACCCTGTACCTCGTGTTCAAGGCCAAGGACTGGCTCTAACGCTGCCGCGGCGCTGCCGCGGCGCTGCTGCCAGCTCGACGACGAGGTCAGGCGCTGAGCAGGATCACTCCGCCGCGGCTCTTCTCGCGGTCGCGTCGGCGCGGGCCCTGCGGGCCATGCGGGCCCTGCGAGCCCCGGGAGCGCGCCGGGTTTGCGGGCCGGCCAGGCCCGGCCCGGCCCGATCGGCGATGATCGTCGGGTGACACGGGCCACCGATCTCGGCATCAGGATAGGTATTCTGCCAAGCGGACAGACCGCATCAATAGTGGACGTCCCCGGCGTCGCCGTCGGGCACGCGACCGTCTGGCGCGACGAGCCGCCGCCGCCGGCGGGCCGCGGCGTGGCGCGCACCGGAGTCACCGTGATCGATATCGGCGGCAACATGTTCCGCAGCCCGGTCCCGGCGGGCGGCGCGGTGCTGAACGGGGCCGGCGAGTGCACCGGGTTCCTGGCCGCGGCCGAGTGGGGGCTGGTCGAGACGCCGATCTTCCTGACCTCGACCATGCAGGTCGGGCGGGTGTACGACGCGGCGTGCGAGCTGCTGATGGCCGAGGATCCGGGGATCGGCGCCGACGACGTGATCATCCCGGTGGTGGCCGAGTGCGACGACAGCTTCCTGTCCGACGCGCGCCGGATGCAGGTGAGCGCCGCGGACGTGAAGGCGGCACTCGACGCGGCCAGGGCGGGAGTCGGCGGGCCCGCGCCCGCCGAGGGCGCGGTCGGCTCGGGAACCGGGATGAGCTGCCTCGGTTTCAAGGGCGGCATCGGCTCGGCCTCGCGGCTGACTTCATCCGGGCACGTGGTCGGCGTGCTCGTGCTGTCGAACTTCGGGGACCAGGAACGGCTGACCATCGGCGGGGTGCCGGTAGGCAGGCTGCTGCCGGCCGCCGAGGACCCGGCCGCCGTGCCGCCGCCCGCCGGGTCGTGCATCGTGATCGCGGTCACCGACGCGCCGCTCGACTCGGCCGGCTGCGTCCGGCTGGCTAGGCGGGCCGGTCTCGGGCTGGCCAGGATGGGGTCGACCGGGCACCACGGTAGCGGCGAGATCTTCCTGGCACTGGCGACCGGCCTGCGCGTGCCGCCCGGCGCGGTGGCGCCCGGTGCGGAGCGGCCCGGTGCGCCTGGGCGGGACGGGCAGCCGATCGGCGGCCGCGAGCTCGACCCGTTCTTCGCCGCGGTCGTAGAGGCGACCGAGGAGGCGGTGCTGAACAGCCTGCTTGCGGCGCCGACGGTCACCGGGCGGGACGGCAACTACTCCCGCGGCCTGCCCGCCGGCCAGGTCAGGCAGTTGCTAGCGGCTGCGGGTCGGCTGTAGCCGGCCCCTCGCCGTGGCGCGGCCCCGATCGGCAGACGCCGGCGGCGGGCGCGGCGGTGCCGGGAGGGTGTCGGCGGCCGATGGTAGCCTCTTGCCCCCGTGAGCACCCGCGCCCCAGATCGCACCGCGAGCACCAGCAGCCCGGCCAGCGCACCCGCAAGCACCGCCGGTGCGGACGGAGGTGACCCGGACGGCGAGGATCGGGCCGGCCCGGGATGGGCAGGCCGTGAAGCGCCACCGGGGCCCCGCGATGCGGTGCCGGAGCAGCCTGGCTATACGGTGCCGAAGCGGCCCGAGCTGCTGCGCGGCCTGCGGACCTGGCAGCGGGACGCGTACGCGGCCTACTTCGCCGCGCCGCGCCGGGACTTCCTGCTGGTCGCGACGCCGGGCGCGGGCAAGACGGCGTGCGCGCTGACCGTCGCCGCCGAGCTACTGGCCAGGCGGGAGATCATGACGATCACGGTCGTGACCCCGACCGAGCACCTGAAGTACCAGTGGGCGCGGGCCGCGCAACGGATGGGCATCGCGCTCGACCCGGATTACCGCAACGCCCAGGGCCGGGTGTCGGCCGACTACGACGGCATCGCCGTCACCTACGCGCAGGTGGCGGCCCATCCGGCGCTGCACAGGCAGCGCACGGAGAGCCGGTCCACGCTCGTGATCTTCGACGAGATCCACCATGCCGGCGACGCGCTGTCCTGGGGCGAGGCGGTTCGCGAGGCGTTCGACCCGGCCAAGCGGCGGCTGGCGATGACCGGAACCCCGTTTCGCAGCGACGCCAACCCCATCCCCTTCGTCAGGTACGAGCTCGACGCAGACGGAGCCGCGCGCAGCTCATCCGACTACGTGTACGGCTACGGGCCGGCGCTCGGCGACATCGTCGTCCGCCCGGTCATCTTCCTCGCTTACTCGGGCCAGATGCGGTGGCAGTCCAGGGCAGGGGACGAGCTCACCGGTGCGCTGGGCGAGCCGATGACCGCGGACCTGCTCGCGCATGCCTGGCGAACCGCGCTGAACCCGAAGGGTGAGTGGATCGCCCGGGTCATCGAGGCGGCCGACCGGCGGCTGACCGAGGTACGCAAGGCGATGCCGGACGCGGCCGGACTGGTCATCGCCGGCGATCACGAGGACGCCCGCGCCTACGCCGCCGTGATCAGGCGGGCCACCGGTCACCGGCCCGTCGTGGTGCTCTCCGACGACCGCGCGGCGACCAGGAAGATCGCTGCCTTCACGGACTCGGCCGACCGGTGGATGGTCGCGGTCCGCATGGTCTCCGAGGGCGTCGACATCCCGCGGCTCGCCGTGGGGGTGTACGCCACCAGCGTGAGCACCGCGCTGTTCTTCGCGCAGGCGGTTGGCCGGTTCATGCGCGCACGACGCCGGGGCGAGACCGCGTCGGTGTTCCTGCCGTCGGTTCCCGTCCTGCTCGGCTACGCCGCCGAACTGGAGGCCGAACGCGATCACGTGCTCCGGCCGCGCTCGCCCGAGGACGACGAGGAGCGCGCGCTCGCGGACGCGCGGCAGCGTCGTGATCACGCCGACGCCCTGGACGACGCGCCGTTCCAGGCGCTGGAATCCACCGCGCACTTCGACCGGGTGCTCTATGACGGCGGGGAGTTCGGCGCCTCGCCCGAGGACGAGGACTTCCTCGGCCTGCCCGGCCTGCTGGAGCCCGAGCAGGTTGCGGTGCTGCTGCGGCAGCACCATGCGGACCAGATCAGCAAGCGCCGGCTGGTCGCGCACGGCACCGGTGCTGCGGGCGCCGGTGCTGCGGGCGCCGGCGCTGCCGGCACCGGGCTCGGAGCGCCGCCGGCGGCTCGGGAGACGCTCGCCGCGCTGCGCAAGGAGCTAAACGGGCTGGTAGCGGCCTGGCACCACAGAACCGGCCAGCCGCACGGCGCGATCCACGCCGAGCTCCGCCGCCTGTGCGGCGGTCCGTCGCTGGCACAGGCGACGGCCGTGCAGATCCGCGCCAGAATCGATGCCATCCGCCGCTGGGCAGCAGCCCGCTAGCGCAATGCGTCAGCCCGCGGGACAGAACGCCGGCCGCCGGCGGCCTGCCGCACCCGCCGGCGGCCTGCCGCACCCGCGGCGGCCTGCCGCACCCGCGGCGGCCTGCCGCACCCGCGGCGGCCTGCCGCACCCGCGGCGGCCTGCCGCACCCGCCGGTCGGCTTAGCGCGAAGGATTTGCGCCAGATGGCGCGGCAAATCCTTCGCCTTGCGAAAACCCTTCGGACTAAGTGAGCGGTGCGTGCCGGTCGGGCGGCCGAGCACGAGTCAGGCGATGTGCTTCGCGCAGGTCAGGCGCTGGCCTGGGCCTCTGCCTCGTTCTCGATCTCGGCGGCGGACTGCCGGGCTTGGGCAGCTCACGGGCGCCCTCGAGCATGACTTCCGCACGGGCGCTACTCTCGCTCGTCCGCCGTCGACGTCCTGCGACGCCGGGCGAGCAGCAAGGCGGCGGCACCGACCGCGACGACGGCGGCGACGCCGCCGCCGATCAGGCCGCCGTTGACGCCGCCGGAGGCGGTCGCGGTCACCGCGCCGATCTCGTGACCGCAGCCGATGTTGGTGTCGGTCAGCGACGGGCTCGACCCGGCCGGGCGGATGCACCGGTAGCTCCACCAGGAGATCTCCTGGTACAGGTACAGGCCGTCGGACTTGTCGGGCTGCGGGGCGAAACCGGTGAACATGTCGCTGCGGTAGGCCTGGGTGTCGTTCCAGTAGTAGAGCACCGCGTACGGGTCGTCGGTGTAGAGCATCTGCTGCATCTGCTTGACGACCGCGTCCCTGGCCGACCCGTCCAGCGACTGCTGCTGGTGGTACAGCTTGTCGTAGGCGGGGTTGCAGTAGAAGCTATCCGACCAGCCCGGCGAGTAGTTCGGACCCGTGCCGTACGAGCGCTGGCCGCAGGTGAACACCGACAGCTGGAAGTCCGGATTCGGCTCCACGCCCCAGCCCCAGATGAACATGTCGTACTGGCCGTTGCCGATGTCGGCGGTCAGCTGGTTGTCCGACATGGATGTGGTCGTGACGCCGATGCCGACGGCGTTCAGCCAGCCCTTGATGTACGGGGCCTCCTGCACGGCCTCCGGCGACTCGTTGCGGACGAAGAGCCGCAGCGTGAGCTGCTTGCCGTTCTTCACCCTAACCGTGCTGCCTGGCTTCAGCTTCCAGCCGTCGGCGTCGAGGATCGCCTCGGCCTTCTTGGGGTCGTAGTGGTACGTCCGCGACGGTGGCGGCGAGTAGTGGAACTCCTTGTAGATCGGCGGGATCACCGAGCTCCCCGGCGAGGCCGTGCCGAGCCAGACCTTCTTGATGATCTCCGGAGTGTTGAGCGCGTAGCTGATGGCGTGCCTGACGTCGGCGTCCTTGAGCGCGGGATTCCCGTTGCCGATCGGCTTGCCCGAGACAGTCGCCGCGCCGTTGTTGAAGGCAAGCTCGTCGAAGTTGCCCGAGGGCGCGTTGATCGTCGTGATGCCCGGCTGGCCCTTGAGCGACTTCCACAGCGCGGGGGTGAGCCCCTCGGCGAAGTCGATGCCGCCGCTGGAGCCGCCGCGGAGCAGCGCCAGCTTCATCGCGGTCGGGTTGTCGAAGCGCAGGAAGATGAGCGTATTGATGCCCGGCTTACCGCCCCAGTAGTTCCGGTTCGCCGTCAGGCTGATCGACTGTTTGGGGGAAAAGCTGGACTCGGTGAACGCGCCCGAGCCCACCGGGTGGAGGTTCTTGAACGAGCCGAGCTGCCTCTCGCTGATGTGCTCCCAGATGTGCTTGGGCAGGATCGGCACCTCAAGCTGGTTCATGATCGGCGTGAAATGCTTCACCTTCATCACGACCGTGTACTTGCCGGTCGCGACGGCGCTCGTGATCTCGCCGACGTAGGGCTCGTTGTCGGCGAACTCGGTGGAGTGGGGCTGGATGTTCCGCTGGAACGTGTAGGCCACGTCGGCCGCGGTGAGCGGCTTCCCGTCGGACCACTTCACTCCGTGGCGAATGTGGTACGTCCAGGTCTTGCCGTCCTCAGAGTGAGACCACGAGGTCGCCAGCCTGGGCGTGGCGGAGTAGTTCAGCTGGCCGTAGTCCATCAGGTTGTCGTAGATGAGGCCGTAGACCCCGTAGTCCTGGGTGGTGAAGCCGTTGAACGGGTTCAGCGTGTCGACCGCGTCGGTGCCGCCGACGACGAAGGTGGAGGCGGCCGCCGAGTTCGTCGCCGAGGCCGCCCGATGGGCTTGGGCGGAGTGCGCGGCGAGCGCGGGGGTCGCCGCAGTGAGGCCGCCGCAGAGCGCGAGACCGGCTGCGGCCAGCCGCAGCCGCGGTCTGGAGTTCGATCTGAGCATGCGGGGTTCTCCTCCGCCAGGCGGTCAGGCCCACGTTCGTGTTCCGCGCGGCACTATGCATTGTGGGGGTATCGAGTCCGCCGACCTGTCGCAGGTGCCGCCCGTCGATCCCCGCGTCCGGTCGGTCAGGAACCTGAACGGGACCGCCGGGACCGACGACTACGTCTGGATGCGCGATCATGAGCAGCCCGCCCTCTGCCAGTACCTCGCCGCTGAGTGTGCCTACTGCGACGCGCGTGCCGCGCACCTGGCGGACCCCGACCGGACGCCTCGCCGCCGAGTCGGCCGGCCGGATCCCCGACCAAGCGGAAGACTCGGTCGGATGGCCCCTATCAGGCTTTATCTACAGCACCAGAACGCCGCAGGGAAGAGAGAATCTTTGTTTTTTCGGTCACGATCAGGAGAATTTGCCGAGCAACTGCTGCTAGACGAGAACCTCATCGGCGCGGCGACCGGTCTATGTGGACGTCGGCACCAGCGAGCCGAGCCCGGACGGCGCCTTGCTCGCCTGGTCGGCGGACACCAGCGACGCCGGGGTCTACGGAGGCGAAGCGCCAGGCAGTGCCCCCTCATGATCGTGGATGATTTTCGGCAGATGTGCAGAAAATCATCCACCGTAACGCTCGACAGGCAGTGGCACCGGGCGGGGCACTAGGGTTGCTGGCATGAGCGAGTCCTCGTCGTCCGCGTTTCCCGTCACGACCGCCTTCGAGCTTCCCGGCATGGTCGTCGACACCGATCTTGGGGTCGCGTTCGGCCTGGTCGTCCGCAGCATGGGCTTCGCGAAGTCGTTTGGCGCGAGCTTGACGGCGCTGCGCCAGGGCGAGGTCGGCCAGTACACCCAGCTGCTGGAGGACAGCCGTCGGCACGCGATCGACCGGATGGTCGAGAATGCCAAGCTCCTCGGCGGGAACGCCGTGATCGCGATGCGGTTCGACTCCTCCGAGATCGGCCAGCAGCTTACTGAGATCGTGGCCTACGGCACGGCGGTCCATGCTCGCCCGGCCGGTTCCTGAGCGGGCAGCGGGCGGCTGAGGTGGGCGGCGACTCAGCAGCCGGCCGGCCGCCGGCCGGGCAGCCGTCGGCCGGGCAGCCGTCGGCCGGGCAGCCGCCGGCCGGGCAGCCGCCGGCCGGCCGGCCTTCGGGCGGGCCGCGGGCGGCGGCGAGTGACGCGGACCGGGACCGGGTTCTCACGTTGCTGCGCGAGCACTACGCGCGCGGGAACCTGGACGACGCCGAACTGGACCGCAGGACCGGCGTCGTGCTGAGCGCGGTGTACGTCCACGAGGTCGCCGCCGCCGTCTCCGACCTGCCGCTGCTGACCGGCCAGGGCGCGGCCGGACAGGCCGCCCCGGCCAGGAGGTCCAGGCGTCGGCACGCGCAGGCAGACCTTCCTGGCGCCGGCTGGGTTCCCACCTCCGAGCGGTTCAGGGACCCGTCCAGCCGGCTGATCATGCGGGTCTGGATCGACCCGGCCGACGACAGCCGCCACTACGTGCCCGAGCCGCCGGCGGGATAGCCCGCGGCGCTGGCCGGCAGGGCAGAACACGCGGGGCCGGCGGGCAGCCCAGCGGCGCTGCTGGCCCGACTGGGCGCAGTTGGTCCGACCTGGTCGGCGCCGGCCGGCGCGGCGGGCGGCAGAATGTCTGTCATGTCCCCAGCCAACGACGCCGAACTCACCGCCCTCCGCGACCGGTGCACGAGGTTCCTGCACGGGCACGGGCCGGTCAGGGCCGCCGACCTGCTCGCGACGATCCCGACGGAGACCGCCGTCGACCGGTACGGCGACGGCGGCGTGGTCGCTGCGCTCGAAGCCGAGATAGCCGGGCTGCTCGGCAAGCCGGCGGCCGTGTTCCTGCCGAGCGGCACCATGGCGCAGCAGGCCGTGCTGCGGGTGCACGCCGACCGCCGCGGCCGCCGTACGATCGTGTTCCATCCGATGTGCCATCTGGAGCAGCGCGAGGGACAGGGTTACCGCAGGCTGCAGATGCTGGCCGGCCGCACGGCCGGAGATCCGAACCGGCTGCTCACGACCGAGGACCTGGCCGGCGTCGCCGAGCCGGCCGCCGCGCTGCTGCTCGAACTTCCGCAGCGGGACATCGGCGGGCAGCAGCCGGCGTGGGAGGACCTCGCCGCCCAGTGTGACTGGGCCCGCTCGGCGGGCGCGGCCGTGCACCTGGACGGTGCCAGGCTCTGGGAGTCCGCGGCGGGCTACGGCCGCCCGCCCGCCGAGATTGCCGCGCTCTTCGATACCGTCTACGTCTCTTTCTACAAGGGCATCGGCGCGCTGCCCGGCTGCTGCGTGGCCGGGCCGCAGGAGATCATCGCCGAGGTCCGCGAATGGCGGGAGCGGATGGGCGGCATGCTCTTCGGCCTGTGGCCCAACGCCGCCTCCGCGCTGACCTGCCTGGCAACCAGGTTGCCGCGGATGGCCGGATACCTGGACCATGCCAGGGCGATCGCGGCGGCGCTCATCGAGGTCCCGGGCGTGCGGGTCGTTCCTGACCCGCCCCAGACCGCCATGATGCATCTGCTGCTCGCCACGACGGCCGAGCGGTTCGCCGCCACGGCCCAGGGCCTGGCCGCGGAACAGGGCCTCTGGACCTGGCCGACCGCCATGCCGACCGCGGATCCCGGCTCGCAGCGCGTGGAACTGGCGGTCGGCGATGCCACCTGCTCGCTCAGCGCAACTGAGGTTGCGGCGGCCGTCGCTGCCTTCGCGGGCGGTTAGATGCCCAGCCGTTACAGCGCAGCTGTCGGCTGATCGCCGGTTAGCGCGCGCTCGCCGCGGGCGGCACCTCGCGAATAGACTACGAATCACGCGCGGGAGCCCGGTCCGGACCGGGCTGAGAGGGCGGCTGGCCAGCCGCCGACCGCAGGAACCTGATCCGGGTCATGCCGGCGAAGGGAGCGTTCCTATGGCCGGGACGATCGACGAGCTGAGCGTCTTCGAGGGAGTGCGGCCCACTCGCACTGGCGACCTGGCGCTGGAGGGCCAGGGGATTGCCCCGATCCCGGAGGGCGCCAGGTATGGCGGCGTCCACCGGATGTTCACGATCTGGTTTACGCCCAACATGGAGCTGTCCGGGGTCTTCGCGGGCACGCTAGCCGTGGTGTTCGGGCTCGGGTTCGGGCTCGGCGTGGTGGCCATCATCTTGGGAACGGTCATCGGCTCTGTGCCGGTAGCCATGTTGTGCACTTGGGGACCCAGGACCGGCACTGGCCAGGTGCCGCTCGCGCGGCTGCCATTCGGGAAGACCATCGTCCTGCCGGGCACGGTGCAGTGGCTGTCGTCGATCGCCTGGGACGCGCTCGTCGGGCTGTTCGGCGGGGAGGCGGCCCAGCTGCTGTTCGGGATCCCGTTCTGGGCCGGTGCGGCGATCGTTCTCGGGGTCGAGGGCCTGGTCAGCATCTACGGCTACGAGTTCGTGCACAGACTGCAGTCGTGGGGATCTGCCATTCTCATCGTGCTGTTCGCTGTCCTCACGGTGCGGATCTTCCAGCATCACATCGTGCTTCCGCACAACTCGGTTCATGGCGGCGCCCTGGTCGGCGCCTTTGTTCTGATGGTGACCATCGCCGTCAGCCAGGGAATCTCCTGGGCCACCTACGCATCCGACTACAGCCGGTACCTGCCGCCGACGTCTTCACGGGCAGCCATTTTCTGGCTGACCCTCAGCGGCCTGACCGCCTCGTACGTGTGGATGGGGACGATCGGTCTGGCCGCGGCCAGCGTGCTCGGGAACCAGACGGCGGCCGGCGTGCGAGCGCTGATGGGCGGCGGGGCCCTGGGCGTGCTGGCCCTCATCGCCATCGTCTTCGGGGCGATCACGTCCAACTCGATGAACGACTACACCGGATCGCTTGCGTTCCAGGCGCTGGGCGCCCGGGTGAAGCGGCCGGTCACTGCCGCCCTCGTGGCGGTGCTGGCGTTCGCGGCAATCCTCTGGATGCACGCGGGCGATACCTCCGGAAAGTTCGCGAACATCTTGCTGTTCATCGGCTACTGGATAGCCCCGTTCTGCGCGATCGTGATGATTGACTGGCATTACGGGAGGGACCGGTACGCGCCATCGTTCCTGAGGAGTGCGCTGATATTCCGCAATCTTGGCAACGGATGGCCCGCGATCGTGGCTTTCGTGCTCGGCTTCGGAGCCATGGTGCCGTTCATGAACACCTCGATCGTCGTGGGACCGGTCGCGAGCGCGCTCGACGGCGCCGACCTGGCCTTCTACGTCGGCTTTGTCGTCACCGGGGTTCTCTATTATGCGCTGAGAACGACCGCTGGCCGCCGCCGCAGCCGACGTGCTCCCCGCGGCGCCGCATGACAGGCAGCTGATCCAGCGGGCCTCCCCGTGCCCCTGTGCCCGGTCTCAAGCTCCCTGCTGGCTTTCCCGTGCAAGCCCGAAGAATGAGGACCGCCAGATAAACCGGGCCGTGAACATCAGCAGCACTCCGGCGCCGAGCACTCCAATCAGCGACCACTTCTGCGGCCATGGGGCGGCCTGGATCGAGCGGACCAGGACCCAGCCGAGGAACACCACCGATGCGAGTGGCAGCAGCCCGACCGTCACCGCGGTGCTGAACTTGGCGAATACCTGCCGGCGGTAGTAGGCGGTCATCGCCATCGCCGTGAACATATAGAACCCGACCGTCAGCCAGGCGCTGATCGCCAGCAGATCGTTGAAGGCGTTCTGCATACTGGTGCCGAGGACGTAGGCGAACACGAGGACGAGCAATAGCGCCCCGGTCAGGACGCTAGCCGCGACAGGAGTGGAGTATCGGCGGGATACGTTAGCCAGGAAAGGCGGAAGTGCCCGCCAGCTCGCCATCCCGTACATGATCCGGGCGGTCAGCACGATCCCGACGCCGGTCGTGGCAATCACCGACAGCGCGATCGCGGTAGCCATGACCCGGCCCCATCCGTTACCGGCGAACGACTGCACGGTGTACACAAGCACCGACGTCGAATGGGCCCGCAGGCGACTGGGGGAGACGACGCCCTGCAGGCCGACCTGGATCAGGGTGTAGAGGACGGCTAGCAGGCCGGCAGCCAGTACAGCGGCACGGCCGGGCGCGATACGCCGGTGCCTGACTTCCTCGTTGACGTACATGGTTCCGTCCCAACCGGCAATGACGAACGCAGAGATGAGAAACGCGCCGGTGATACTGCCCTTGCCGCCGATCCCTGTCGGCGATAGCCACGCCGAGCTTACGGGCACAGCCCCTGGGTGGTGGCCGCGCAGTACGATCACCAGCCCGGCGATAGCCAGCCCGACCAAGATCGCATACTCGACGACCGCCACCAGGATCTGGGTGCGGGCAGTAAGCCGGATCCCGGCAACGGCGATGACCAGCATGACCAGGATCACGGCAGTGGTGATGGCTAGGTTGGGCCACGGGCTGCTGGTAGTTACCCCGGCCGCTTCCAGGACCGAGGGGCCGAGCGGCACGATCAGCGCGACCCCGCCGATGATGTAGTACGTCAGCATCAGCCATCCCGTCATGTACCCCAGGTAAGGGTTGATCGCCCGGCCGACCCATTCAAACGACGCGCCGCAGTTAGCGTTCCACATGTTCAGGCGACGGTAGGCGTTGGCGATGATCAGCATGGGGATCGCGGTGATGAGCAGGACGGCACCAGCGCCATAGGCGCTCGCCGCGGCCAGCGCGGCCAAGGTGAGCCCAGCCGTGGCCGCAGGCGCAGACGATGCCATGCCGATCACGGTGTCCTGAGTAATGCCGATCGCATCGGGCTGAAGGCGGGTGGGCGCGATGGGCTCAACTCTGACGGCTCTGACGTGCTGCTGAGTCATTTGACGCAATCTCCTGTCATAGGCGGCTCATGCGGAATGCCGCGTTCTGGGCAGCCCTTACTATGGCATCGGCGATAGGCATGCCGGGGGCAAACGTAACGGCCGATCTCGGCGGTCGCGCCCTTAGGTCCCTGTGATATTCGCGAGGCTCTCCCGCACGGTCTTTGCCAGCGGATCCTGCGGCGACAGCACTCGGTCACAGCGCTCGGCGGTGTCCTTGAGCAGCGCCGTCGCATCACCGATGCGGCCGACGGCGAAGTAGGCGTGCGCCAGGTGCACCCGGCGCGTCAGAGCGTCAACGTGATCGATGCCGAGAACGCGCTCGGAGTCCGCCCTGGCCTGCTCGTGCAGCTGAATGGCCATCGCCATCCGCCCGGCCGACTGGTACGCCAACGCCAGCTTGGCGCGGGCCGCGATCGTGTCAGGGTGATCGTGGCCGAGCGTGCGCTCGCGCCCGGCCGCGACCCGCTTGTAAGCAGAGAGCGACTCCTTGATCCGGTCGGCGGCCAGGTAGGCGTCGGCCAGCTTCTGGCAGGTCTTCATCGTCGCCGGATGCAACGGGCCCTGTCCGCGCTCCCGCTCGGTCAGAGTGCGCCGGTACTGCCTGATTCCGTCGGCCAGGCGGCCCGCCACGCAGTACGCATCGGCAAGGGCTTCACGTGCGTCGGCGGCATCGGGATGCTCGGCGCCGTGCAGGTGAGCCCGATCGCCGATGGCCAGCTCGAACAGGGCGATCGCTTCGTCGGCCCGTCCGGCGGCCAGCAGCGCCTGTCCCACGCGCACCTCGAACTCGGCCGTGGCGGGATGGTCGGAACCCAGCATGTCGACCCGGTCGGCGAGCACCCGCCTGAACCACGGCAGCGCCTCGAGCGCGCGCCCGGCCGCCAGGAACGCGGCGGCCAGGTGATCGCTGGCCGCGAGGGCATCGGGGTGGCCGGCGCCGAGGAATCGCTCGCTCGCCGCGGCGACGTGGTTCCAGTGCGCCGCCGCTGGCATGGCCAGCTGCGCGGTTTCCAGGCTCCGCCCGGTGCGGAACAGCAGCCGGTAGCTGCTGCCGGCCCAGATCTGGTCACCGGCCAGCCGGATGACGCCGAGCGCGCAGGCCCGCAGGCTGTCGGTGAGCCAGCCGACCTGGTCGTCGGCGGGCCAGACCTCGAGCAGCGCGTCGGCCGCCGCCAAACTCGCCCGGTCCAGCATCTCGCGGGACGCCGCCGCCCTGACCGCGGCCTGGACCGACGGGTGCATCCGGACGATCGGCGGCGCGGCGGCCTGGTCCAGCGTCAGCATCCCGGCGCGCTCCAAGGCTGCGAGGCAGGTCCACGCGGCATCCGGGCTCGCCGCACCGCGCGCCGTCCGGCCCGCGTAGTTCACGGCCGCGGCGGTCGTGAAGATCGTGCCGGGGATCCAGTGACCGTCGAGAACCGCGGCCAAGACCAGCATCGGCTGCACCGGGCCGCCTGGCAGCAGCCGGTACGCTTGCTCGACGCAGAGCGTCCAGCTGGTCGCGGCGGCGGCCTGCCCGCCAGGCAGGCCAAGCGCCAGCTGCGACCGCTTGCGGGAGAAGCTATCCAGGTACTCGCGGCAGGACAGGGCGGAGCTGTCCAGCACCGCGCTCGCCTGGCCGAGCGCCAGCGGCTCGCCGTCCAGCAGATCGACCAGGTCGATCGCGCCGGTCCGCTGGCCCCGGTCGTCGGTGAGACGGCCGAGCAGATAACTCACCCCCTCGCGCCGGCTGAGCCCGGTCACCGGGACCGGCAGCAGGTGCCGCTGTCCGAACGCGTCAGCTGGCTGAGCGGTCGTTATCAGGGTCCGCCCGGCCCGGCCGCCCGGCCACAGCCCCTCCAGGTCCGCGGGGGTGGAAAGATCGTCAAGCACAACGAGCCAGCGCTTGCTGGTCCCGGCCAGCCAGCCGGCGAAGCGCGCGGCGGCCGCCTCGATGTCGCCGGCCAGGTCGATGCCGATGGCGGCCGCCGCGGCGGCCGCGTACCCGGAGACGATGCAGGCGCGGCTCGTGGCGGTGACCCAGACGAGCAGATCGAGTTCGCTGGCCTGCCACAGCGACTCGGCGTGGTGGACGGCCAGCTGAGTCTTGCCGCACGTGGCCGCCCAGTCCGGCGATCCCGCGGGCACGATGACCCCGGCCTTTCTGGCGGGCACGAGCGCGACGGTGGCACCGGGGGTCAGCACCGCACCGAGGCTGGAGGCCGACTCGGCCCGGGCCACGAAACCATCGGCGAGCGGCGGGACGGCTCCGGATCGCACCGGCCACGTCACCCGGCCGCCTGCCGAACTGGCCGGGCTGGCCGGCGGCACCTGGTTGTCAGCGCTCACCCGCTACCTGCCCCGGGTCTGACTTCACACACTCCCCCTGCGAATACCCGCTCCGCGAATCATAACGAACCATACGGCCAGGGATGAACCCTCACGGCGATACGCGGCCAATACGGTCGGTATTCCCTAACCGGCGCGGATATCCGGTTAGGGCCACCCCTGGGCCACCGCCGATCGGCACCGCGCGTTATATCCGGCGGTACACCGGCGGGCGGCTCGCGATGTCGGCGATGACGTCGCCGACGCTGCGCACGTCGCCGTGCTTGCGCCTGATCAGGTCGGCGACCAGCCCGGTCCAGCCGGTCTGGTGCGAGGCGCCGAGGCCGGCCCCGTCGTCGCCGTGGAAGTACTCGCTGAAAAGGAGGTTATCTCGCCATTTCGGATCGGACTGCAGCGGTTCCGTTCCGCCGAAACACGGCCGCCTGCCGTCGGCGTCGCGGACGAAAAGGGAAATAAGCCGGTCGCACAGGTCGGCCGCGATGACTTCCAGGGTCAGCCGGCGGCCCGAGCCGGTCGGGTACTCGATCACCAGGTCGTCGCCGAAGAACCGGTGATACCGCTCGAGCGCGCTGATCACCAGGTAGTTCAGCGGGAACCAGATCGGGCCGCGCCAGTTCGAGTTCCCGCCGAACAGCGGCGTGGTGGACTCCGCCGGCTCGTAGTCGATCGACGCCCGGTAGCCCTCGACGTCGATAGTGTACGGGTGGTCCCTGTGCCACGCCGACAGGGCGCGCAGACCGTGCCTGGACAGGAACTCGGACTCGTCGAACAGCCTGCTGAGCAGCCTGGTCAGCTTGTCCGGCCCGGCGAGGCTGAGCAGCAGCCGCTGGTGCGGCGGCTCGCCGCGGAGCACCCAGGCCGCGTCCGGGCCGCCGAGGCGGGCGAACCGCTTGCCGACCGCCATCGAGTGCTCGAGCGACCCCTGGTCGACGACGCCGAGCGCGAGCGCCGGGATCATGCCGGCCACCGAGCGCACCCTGACCGGCACGATCTCGCCCGCCGGCGTGACCAGCCGGTCGTAGTAGATGCCGTCGGCCTCGTCCCACAGGCCCAGCCCGTCCAGCGCGTCCCTGATCGCGGCGAAGTGCTCGAGGAACTTCATGATCAGGTCGGTGCCCGGCCGCTGGCCCGACCGGTCAAGCACCAGCGCGATCGACGCCATCGCCGTCGCGTAGAAGCCCATCCAGCCGGTCGCGTCGCACTGCTCGAGGATGCCGCCGACCGGCAGGTGCGACCGGTCGATCGGGCCGATGTTGTCCAGCCCGAGGAAACCGCCCTCGAACAGGTTGTTGCCCTCGGCGTCCTCGCGGTTGACCCACCAGGTGAAGTTGAGCAGCAGCTTGTCGAACACCCGGCTGAGGAACTCGATGTCGTGCCCGCCGTCCACGGCGAACACCTCGAGCGCCGCCCACGCCTGGACCGGCGGGTTCACGTCACCGAAGTCCCACTCGTACGCGGGCAGCGCACCGCTCGGGTGCTGGAACCACTCCCGGCAGAGCAGGATCAGCTGGTACTTGGCGAACGCGGGGTCCACATGCGCCAGCGCCACGCAGTGGAAGGCCAGGTCCCAGGCGGCGAACCAGGGGTACTCCCACTTGTCGGGCATCGACATGATGTCGAAGGCGTCGAAACTGCGCCAGCGGGAGTTCCGGCCGGTCAGCCGCTGCTCGGGGGGCGAGGGCTGCCCCGGGTCCCCGTCCAGCCAGCGGGCGACGTCGTAGTAGAACAACTGCTTGCACCACAGCATCCCGGCAAACGCCTGGCGCATGATCATCGCCTCGTCGGCGGTGGCCTGCGCCGGGGTCAGCTCGGCGTAGAACTCGTCGGCCTCCGCCAGCCGCTGGGCGAGTACCCGGTCGAAGCCGGTGCCGAGCGCGTCCGGCGGGCTGAGGCTGGCTGGCGGGGCGGCTGCGGCGGGAGCGCCGGGGCCGGGCGGGGAGTTGCGGGTGCCGGGAGTTCGCGAGGTTGCCGGCCTCAGCCTCAGCCGCAGCTCGGCGGACTGCCCGCCGCCGAGGGTCAGCCGGTACCACGCCGAGCACTTGGTGCCCGTTCCGGCCGGGTTGACGGTGGCGGCTCCGCCGACCACGTGGTCCCCGATCCCGTCCTTCGGGTACGGCGTGATCGGCTCGGCTCCGTAGAGCAGTGCGGTGTTGGTTTCGTTGTCGCAGAAAAGCAGTTCGGGCGGGCTGCCGTCGGGCCCCGGGCCGGCCAGCCAGTCGAGATCACCGACCAGGGGGTGCCCGACGCTGACCGTCGCCCAGTCCGGCTCGGCGGGTCCGCTCGGGAGCGCGGCGGCGAGTCGCGGCCCGGCCGGGACCCCGGCGTCGTCACCCCAGGCCCACGTGTTGCGGAACCACGCCGTCGGCAGCACGTGCAACCTCGCCTGGTCGGGCCCCGCGTTGGTCACGCTGATCCGCATCAGCAGGTCGTCGGGGTCCGCCTTGGCGTAGTCCACCTCGACGATCCAGTACCTGCCGTCGTCGAACGCCCCGGTGTCGAGCAGCTCGAACTCAGGCTCGGAGCGGTCCCGCGAGGCGTTCTCGGCGACCAGTTCGGCGTACGGGAAGCTGGCCTGCGGGTAGTGGTAGCGCCAGCGGTTCCAGGCGTGGCTGGGGATCGCGTCCAGGTACCACCAGTACTCCTTGGCGTCCTCGCCGTGGTTGCCCTGCCGGCTAGTCAGGCCGAACAGCCGCTCCTTGAGGATCGGGTCGGCGCCGTTCCACAGCGCCAGGCCCAGGCAGAGCCGCTGGTGGATGTCGCAGAAACCGGCCAGGCCGTCCTCGCCCCAGCGGTACGCGCGCGACCGTGCCGCCTCGTGCGGGACGTAGTTCCACGCGTCGCCGTCCGGGCTGTAGTCCTCGCGCACCGTGCCCCACTGCCGCTCGCTGACGTAGGGCCCCCAGCGATACCAGTCGCCGCCCTGGCGCAGTCCGTAGTCCAGCCTGCCGAAGCCGGCCACGCGATCGCGTTCCGCGCCCATCCTCAGCTCCTCGCTTCGCGCTCCGTCCGGCCCCGAGCACAGACTGGGCGTTAACTATAGGGGACGTGCGGCCGGGTCAGGCCCGCGCGAGGGCAGGCAAGCGCGGCAGAGGGAGAGCCCGGTGACCGAGCTGATCACCAGCGCGGCGAATCCGCTGATCAAGCGGGTTCGGCTGCTCGGCGACCGGCGGCACCGGCGGCGCGAGGGCGCGTTCGTGGTGCGGGGCGTCCAGCCGGTCTGGCAGGCGGTCGAGGCGGGCGCCGACATCGAGGTCATGATCGTCGCGCCCGAGCTGCTGCGGGACCCGGCCGCAGCGATGGTGGCCCAGCAGGAGGCGCGCGGGGTCAGGGTGGCGCGGCTGTCCGGGGAGCTGTTCGGGCGGATCGCCGACCGGGACGGCCCGGCCGGGCTGGCCGCGATCGTGCGGAAGCGGACGGGCGGGCTGGCCGGGCTCGCGGTGCGCCCGGACGCCGTGTTCGTCGCGCTGCACGAGGTCGCCAACCCCGGCAACCTCGGGACGATCATCAGGACCGCGGACGCGGCGGGCGCGGCCGGCGTGATCCTGGTCGGGCAGAGCACCGATCCGTTCGATCCGGTCGCGGTGAAGGCGTCGATGGGCGCTGTGTTCGGCGTTCCGGTCGCGGTCGCCGACTCCTCCGCCGAGTTCCTGCGCTGGTGCCGGGAGAACGGGATCGCGGTTGCGGTCACGTCGGGGACGGAGCCGGAGCCTGCCGCCGGATCCGGGCCCGGGCCTGGCTCGGGGTCCCGGTCTGCGGCGGGGACTGGGCCCGGATCGATGTGGGACACCGCGCTGCCTGCCCCGCTCGCGATCCTGCTCGGCAGCGAGGGCGCTGGGCTGCCCGGCGACCTGCTGGCCGCCGGCGACCTGCGGCTGCGGATACCCATGACTGGCACCGCCGAGTCGCTGAACCTTGCCGTCGCGGCGGGAGTCCTGCTGTACGAGTCCTGGCGGCAGTTGCGGCATTAGGCAGCGGTCGTTAACCGTGGAATCCCGCTGATCAGCGCCGCCGTTTGCGCCGGCACTTGCCGTTGCCGCCGGAGCCTTGCTATATGAGACATGGCGGAGATTCCGGCATGAAGGCGGGGCTGATGGGCAGCGGCGGACTGAATCCTGAGGTAGTACCGGCCGAGGTCGGGCTCGACGCTGGACGGCTGGCCCGGCTGGACAAGCACTTCGCCGGGTACGTCGACGACGGCAGGCTGCCCGGCTGGCTGCTGACCGTGAGCAGGCACGGCAAGCTGGCCTACGTGGCGGCCTGCGGCCAGCGCGACATCGAGGCCGGCCTGCCGGTGGAGACCGACACGATCTGGCGGATCTACTCGATGACCAAGCCGATCACCTCGGTCGCCGCGATGCTCCTGTACGAGGAGGGCGCCTTCGAGCTGACCGATCCGGTCAGCAAGTTCATCCCGTCCTTCGCCGACGTGCGGGTGTACACCGGCGGGTCGGACATCAGGCAGGTGACCGTGCCGGCCACCGAGCCGGTGCGGATCTGGCACCTGCTCACGCACACCTCGGGGCTGACCTACGGGTTCCACCGGTCGCACCCCGTGGACGCGCTGTACCGCGCGGGCGGCTTCGAGTGGGGCACGCCGCGGGAGACCGACCTGGCGGCGTGCTGCGACATCTGGGCCGGCCTGCCGCTGCTGTTCCAGCCCGGCGCCGAGTGGAACTACTCGGTCTCGACCGACGTGCTCGGCCGCGTGGTGGAGGTGGCATCAGGCTCCCGGCTCGACGAGTTCCTCGCCAGCCGGATCTTCGGGCCCCTCGAGATGACGCAGACCGGTTTCTGCCTGGACGAGCCCGGCCGGTCCCGGTTGGCCGCGCTGTACACGGTCGGTCACGGCCGCAAGGCGGTCAGGATGGGCGCGCTCGGCGCGGTGGCGCGGCAGCGGCCCGTGTTCCTCGGCGGGGGCGGCGGGCTGGTGTCGACGGCGGCCGACTACCACAGGTTCACCTCGATGCTGCTTGACTCACCGGGCAGCCCGGCTGGCCAGCTCGACGGCGCCACGTTGCTCAGCCCGCGGACCGTTGCCTACATGACCCGCAACCACCTGCCGGGCGGGGCTGACCTGGAGGCGTTCGGCCGGCCGCTTTACGCCGAGGCGCCGTTCCGCGGTGTCGGCTTCGGGCTCGGGTTCGCCGTGGTGCTTGACCCCGTTCCCGGCCGGACGTTGAGCAGCGAGGGCGAGTTCTCCTGGGGAGGCGCGGCGAGCACGGCGTTCTTCGTGGCCCCGGCCACGGGCCTGACCGTGTCGTTCTTCACCCAGCTTCTCCCGTCGAGCGCCCATCCGATCAGGCCGCAGCTGCGCCAGCTCGTCTACCAGGCGCTACAGGACTAGGACACGCCCTTGGGGACACGCGGCGGGTCAGGAAGCCGGCCCGCGGCCGCTGCGATGCGCTCCGCCGACCCGGCCGGTTCCGGCACGGTTGCCGTTGTCGGCTCGAGATCTGGTGGTGTTGGCAGTGCCGGTGCTGCTGGCCTGGCCGGCGCCCGTGACGATGCCGGAGCCGGCCGGGCCGGTGCCGGCGGCGGGGCCGGCCTGGCCCGCCGGGCCGGCCGGCACGACGTGCTGGCGGTCGTCCTTCCTGATCGCGTGCACCCGGTGCGCGACCAGTCCGGCCAGCAGCAGGACCACCAGGATGATGCCGGCGACGGAGAATGACTTGAAGAACTTGTCCACGGTCGAGCCGAGGTTGTAGCCGAGCAGGGTCAGGCCGGTCGCCCAGACCGCGGTGCCGATCAGGCTGAAGAGCGCGAACGGGAGCAAGGGGATCTCGACGACCCCGGCGCCAAACGAGGCGAAGCAGCGGACGATCGGCAGCACCCGAGCCACCGCGACCGCCCAGGACCCGCGCCCGTCGAAGAAACGCTCGGCCCGGTCCAGATCGCTGCGGCTGATCAGCACCCACATGCCGTACCTGTCGAGCAGGTGCCTGCCGCCGCGGCGGCCGACCGCATACGAGGTCAGCGAGCCGCCCATCTCGGCCAGCGTGCCGATGATGATCACCGCGGCCACGGTGAACTTGTCCGGGTGCGTCAAGGCGATGACCCCGGCGAAGGCGAACGTGACCTCGGAGGAGATCGGGATGCAGCACGCTTCGACGAACGCGAAGATGATCAGCGCCAGGTAGCCATGGCTCGTCATCACCTGGGTCAGGAAAGTCTCCATGGCGAAAGTTCTACAGCATCACCGGCACTGCCCCGGCCAGGTGACCGGAAATTAGCCAGTACTTAAGATTCGCGGCCGCGGCCGGCCTGCGCCGCGGCACGCGGTCGCAGCGTCGCGGCCTGGTCTTTCCTGCAGTCCCGTAGTCTTTCCTGCAGTCCCGTACGCCGGCCTTGGCCGGTCGCGCTCTGCCGCCCTGGCCAGCCCAGACGCTCCACCCGTCCGCGAATTCGAGTACGCATGGACCTACCGGCGACCGGAGGGTCTGCGCGCCGAATCGCAACAGGCTGACCTTGCCGCGACGTCCTGGCCCCCGCGAACAGCTATGCCACATCGATGTTGCTGATCGCCCGGCTCCCAGAACATCGATGTGGCACCGGTGTTCGCCGGCGAACAGCTATGCCACATCGATGTTCGTGAACGTCCGGCCCGCCGAACATCGATGTGGCAGCGGTGTTCCTTGGCGAACTGAGCGGTGAACTGAACACTGGCGGCGGCTGCGCCGATGGAGAGTCGGCCCGGCCGGGGCTCAGAGACGACGTGTGCCCCGCCTCCTACGGGGGCAGGGGGCGGGGCACACGGTGGGTCGCGGCGGGCGCGCTGGGGGTGTGCGCTGCCGCGGGCCGCGCAGCGGATGCCGGGGGGAGGACAGTCCGCTGCCCGGGGCGTGAGGTCAGACCAGTCGCTTGGTGACCGAGGCGACCAGGTGGGCCGCCTGGGCCTCCCACTTGGCGTAGGCGGACGGAAACGCCGAGGCCTGGACGCCCTGGGCCGCCTGCCAGAGGGGCTGGTGTGCCCAGTCCGGGTTGCGTGCCTGGTAGCCGTGGAGCGCGTTGAGGAACGCGTCGGCGGCGTGGGCCGGGTGCTCGATTTGCGCCTGGCTGCCCCAGCCGCAGGATGGGCGCTGCTGGAACAGGCCGATTGAGTCGCTGTCGCCGTAGTTCAGGTTCAGCAGGGTGGACTCCTGCATCGAGGTGGCTACCGCGATAACCGCGGCGCGCAGGCCCATGTGCTTGGCGATGGCCTGGCGGACGATGGTCTTCGCGTTCTCGTACCTGGCCGGGGTGACCGGCAGCCAGGACTGCGGGCCGCTGGTGCCGACCGGAGTGAGCTGGTCCTGCTCGGGCAGCGGCCCGTGAGCGGTCCGCGGGTAGGTGTGGCTGGCCACGATCCTCCTGACGGCGGCCCAGGTCTTGGCGTGGTGCACGGCGGCGTGGTGCTTGGCCGTCGCGGTGTTCTTGGCCTGGGCGGTGTGCTTGGCAGGGGCCGCCTTCTTGGCAGGGGCCGCCTTCCTGGCCGGTGCGGTGTTCTCGGCCGGTGCCGCCTTCCTGGCCGGTGCGGTGTTCTCGGCCGGTGCCGTGTGCTTGACGGCCGGCGCCTGGCTGGTGGCGGCCCGGGTGTGCTCGACCGTGCGGCTGACGTTGCGCAGCGGCGCGGCGGCAGCGGTGTGGCCGGTCAGGCCGGTGGCCACGGTCGCGCCCGCTATGCCCGCCAGCGTCAGGCCGGCGCCGGCGTAGGCCGCGGTCTTACGGGTCAGGCCCGCCGGGATGTGGAGGTTGCGGGCGATCGTTCGGAGGTCGTTCACGCGGGGGGTGCGGGTCATCGCATTCCTTCCGTGCTGACCCGCCGCCGCCCGGTCCTGGTGTTGCTGGGAGCGGTGCTCTAGCCGTCGGACATTCGCCGGCCGGCAGTTCGGCGCACGCTGACGCGCGTGCCTCGCTGGTTCAGCGCGGGCGGCTTCGCGGTGCGCGGGGGTTGCGCTCCGGGCGAGCCGGCCTAAGGAAGCTGGAAGCGTCGATTCCGGTAGGGTTCCGGTTCGGCTTCCCGGCGGGGGTCACATTGTGTAACGCACCCGTCACAGAACTGCATCCCGATAACGGGCAAAGTGATGCAGGTCACGGCGATCGTCCGCCCGGGCCGCTCACTCAGCGGAGTCGGCCGGATGGTGCCGTACTCGCCGCGGGACCGGCTATCCGGCCCGCGAGTTCCCCGGCTTGGAGGTGCCGAGCGGCGCCGTCGCGGTCGACGTGGTCAGGGTCGACGGGTCGACGAACGTGCTGCCGTCCGGCCCCGCCATCACGGCCTGGTGCAGCGCGCTGCCCTTGAGGAGCTGGTGCCAGTTCAGGAACCACTCGGTCCACCCGTTGTCCCAGGAGCCGCCCTTGGGGCTGCCGGTGATCGTGACCGGATCGCCCGGCACGGCCATTTTGTAGTAGAACTCCGCGTCGGCGGGAGCCATGTTGACGCAGCCGTGGCTGACGTTGGTGAAGCCCTGCTCGCCGACCGACCAGAACGCATCGTGCAGGTAGTCGCCCGACCAGGTGAAGCGCACGGACCAGGGCACCTCGATCGAGTAGCCGGGACCCTTCATCAGCACCGGGTTGCGCTTCTCGATGGTCAGGTATGTCCCATTGGGCGTGTCGTCGCCCGGCTTGCCGGTGCTGATCGGCCACCGCCTGAAGACCTTGCCGTTCCGGTACAGCCTCATGCGGTGCTTGGCGGTGCTCGCGGTCACGATCAGCGAACGGCCGATCCTGAACTGCTGGGTGAGCGTGTGCATTCCGTAGAGGCCCGGCGCTCCCTTGACGCCGTTCAGGTGCCCGACGAAGCTGACCGTGGTGTGAGCGGGCCAGTAATCGCGCGGCCTGAACACCAGCGTCTGGCTGTTGTCCCAGTACCAGGCGCCGACGACCGGCTTGGACGTGGTGACGGTCAGCGCCCGCTCGACCGCGGCCCGGTTCGTGATCGGGCTGCTGAAGTTCAGGATGATCGGCATCCCGACGCCGTACTGCTGCTTGTAGCCCTCGAAGATCTGCGTCTGGAATGTCTGGGCCGGGCTGATGGTCTTGAAGGAGCTCGTCTGGGTGACCGAGTGACCGGAGGAATCGCTCGCCGAGGCAGTGACCGTGAGCGTCTGGGAGACCGGGAGCGTCCAGTCGCTGTGCCACGCGGTCCGCGCGGCGTTGAGCGTACCGGTGACCGCGGCGGCTCCGGTGAGGCCGTCGCCGGTCACCTTGACCGTCTGGATCTTGCCCTTGGTCGCGGTCACGGTGATGCCCTTGGCGGGGTCCGCCCCTGTGCTCCCGTCCGACGGGGCGATGCTGAGCTGCACCGTGTCGGGCGACCGAGATGCTCCGCCGCCGCCGCTGCCGCCGTTGGTGCCGCCCGTCCCGTTGCCTGAGCCTGACTGACAGGCCGCGACGAGCACGCCCGCCGCGCAGAGCACGGCAAGCGGCAGCAGCCGGCGCCGTGATCGGTTGTCGTCGTGCAGCACGCCGTCCTCCCACCGGGCTGGGAGCCAGTCAACTCGCCGTGAGGTTCCCAGGTCGCTTCTCTAGTATGCCCGCGGGGCTGGCGTGGTTGATCCAACTTTGCCGCAGGCATAGCGCGCAGCGAGCAGGCTCGATCGGCCAGGGCATGTCCCGCGGGACACGCCCTAACCGGGCGCAACGCGGCGGAACCGGCGCCGTGAGTACATCGCGCCCGCGGCAGCGAGCGTTACGACCGCGATCGCGGTCCAGGGCACCAGGTCGCCGAGGCGGTCGAACGGGGTTCTGGCCGAGGCTCTGGGCAGCGCCAGCGTGACGCGCAGGACACCGCGGTAGGCCGTCCCGGCCCAGGCAAGCTGGCGTCCGCGCGCGTCGAAGGCCGCGGAATCCCCGGTCAGAGCAGCCTGGACGGCCGAGCGCCCGGTCTCGGCGGCACGCACCGCGGCCAGCGACGCGTGCTGCTCGGGTGCCCAGCTGCCCTGGAACGTCGAGTCCGACGTCTGGTAGATGAGCAGCTGGGCACCGTGGTTGGCGTCGGCTCTCGACATGTCGGGGAACGCGGACTCGAAGCAGATCAGGACGCCGAAGCTCAGGCGCCGGCCGCCGGGCAGAGCGGCGTGCAGCACGCGCGCTCCGTTTCCGGTGACCATGTTCTCCGGGGCCGCCCGGCTGATGCTCGACAGCCACCCGAGCGCGGACCGGAACGGTATGTACTCGCCAAACGGCACGAGCCTGGACTTCGTGTACGACTCCTCGATGCCGCTGCGGCCGAGCAGAACGGCGACCTTCGACTTGGCCCCGGCCGGGCTCAGCGCATCCTGGCTGACGAGCAACGGTGTGCCGATCGCGGCCGACAGCCTCGTGAGCTTGCGCAGCATGCGGGGAGACGTGCGCAGGTCGTAGCCGACGCTGCTCTCCGCCCAGACCACGAGGTCGGCGCGGGGCTGGCGCGCGGTCAGCCTGACCTCCTGCGACACCGTGCGCTGCGGCGCGCTCTCGAGGCCGGGCTGGACCAGCGTGAGGGTGACGTGCCCGGCCGCGGGCGCGGAGTACGAGGCGGCGGTCAGCGCGAAGGCGGCCGGCCCGGCCGCGACCGCCAGCAGGGCACCGGCCGCGCCGGCCGCCCTGCCCGTGAGACTGGCGGCCGTCAGCGTGATCACGATCCCGGTGTTGGCGGCGACCAGGACGAAGGTGATCAGCCAGATGCCGCCGACGGCCGCCAGCGCGAGCTCCACGGGATGCTGCCACTGACTTGCGCCGTAGACGGCCCACGGGCCGCCGATTCCCTGCCACGACCTGATCCAGTCGATCACTACCCAGCAACTCGGCAGAACCGCGAGGGCCGCCAGCGACTGCCGCACAGTGGGGCCGCGGAGCAGGCGCCAGGCCGCCAGGCCGACCGCGGCCCAGGGCACGCCGAGCACGATCACCACGAGCAGCAGGCCGGGACCCAGATTGGGGGTCAGCCAGTACAGCGCCATCAGCAGGTATCCCGTGCCGAACCACCAGCCGCGAACCGCCGCCTCGCGCGCCGTCGGAGCCGCCCGCAGCAGCAGCAGCCCGGGCACCAGCCCGACCCACGCGAGGAACTCCAGGTCGAGCGCGGGAAAAGCCAGCACGGGCACGGCGCCGGCGAGCAGGGCAGAGTACCTGGCGGGCTGGGTGAACGCGCGCAAGACGCGCGCCGACCTGGACGGGCGGCGCTCGCCGGCTGACGGCGTGCTCAACGCGGCGACAGGACGCAAAACTCGTTGCCCTCCGGGTCCGCGAGCACGACCCATGTCACCTCACCCTGCCCGACGTCGGCCGGCCTCGCTCCCGCCAGCTCGAGGCGGTGCGCCTCAGCCATGCGATCGCCGCCGGGCGGCGGCGCGACATCGACGTGCACGCGGTTCTTCACGGTCTTCACGTCAGGGACGCGCACGAACTCCAGGTACGGGCCGGTGCCGCCGGGCTCGCGCAGCGAGGCGAAGTCCTGGCCGGAGTCACGGCGCACCCAGCCCGCCGCGGCGGCCCAGAACTCGGCCGCTGCCGGCGGATCGGCGCTGTCCACGACGACCGCGGCGACCGGCCGGGCGTCGAGGTACACCTTCCTCGGCTCAAGCACGCAGAACTCGTTGCCCTCCGGGTCGGCAAGCACCTCCCACGGCACCCGCCCCTGCCCGATGTCGGCGCGCACGGCGCCCAGGCCGAGCAGGCGGTCCACCTCGGCCGCCTGGTGCTGCGCCGATGTCGTCGACAGATCAAGGTGTACCCGGTTCTTGCTGGTTTTCGGCTCAGGAACCGGCACGAACACCAGCGGCAACGCGGTCGCGCCCGGGTAGCCGAATCCGGCCGGCCAGACCACGGCCTCGTCCGGCTCGTCCGCGGCCACCTCCCAGCCCAGGGCGTCCGCCCAGAACGCGGCCAGCCGCGACGGGTCGGCGGCGTCGATAACGATGTGCACGGCGCGAGTAGGCATGCACGTCAACCTGGCACGCCGGCCGCTCCCAGGCAACCCGGCTGCTCAGCGGGTGGGCCGGCGGCGCCAGGCGCCGGCCAGCGCCCACCCCAGGCCGAGCACGGTCAGCGCGATGATCGCCAGCTCGGGCCAGCTGCCGGCCCGGTCGGCAGGTGTCAGCACCGTTCGCAACGGCACGCTGGCCTCCAGCTCGGCGCGCCGCCAGATCTTGCTCCTGGTGATGATGTGGCCGTCCGGCGCGATGATCGCGCTGACGCCGGTTGTCGAGGCCACGGCGACGGCGCGTCCGGTCGTGACCGCGTCGATCCTGGCCATGGCCAGCTGCTGGAGACTCTCGCCCATCTGGCCGTCCAGCTCGAAGTCCGCGTCGTTGGTCTGCACGGCGAGCAGGTTGGCGCCGGCCAGCACCTCGGACCTGACCAGGTCGTCGAAGCCGACCTCGTAGCAGATCACGTCGCCGAGCCTGACCCGGCCGACGCGGAAGACCACCGCCCGGTGACCCGGCCTGAAGTTCCTCGGCTGCAGCGAGGGGAGCGAGGTGACCGTGTCGAGCAGGCCGCGCAGCGGTATCACCTCGCCGAACGGGACGAGCTGGCGCTTGATGTACGCCCGGGTCGGCCCGCGGCGTGGCAGCCACAACTGGCCGGCGTTGCGCAGCGGAAGGTTGAGCACGGCGCCCACCAGCACCGGGCGGCCGACGGCGTCGACGGCCGCGGCGATGTGCCGGTGGGTCACGGCCGACAGCCTGGGGTCGATGTCGGTGGAGTTCTCTGGCCAGATCACGACCGCCGGGGCGGGCCGCCGGCCGGCGGCGATGCCGCGAGCCAGCGCGATCGTGGCCGCCGCGTGGTTCACGGTGACCCTGCTGGCGCGGAGCAGCTTCGGCAGGTTCCTGGCGTGCGGCACGTTGCCCTGGACCGTCGCGATGACCGCAGTCGGGCCCGGCCCGGACGGCGCGGCCCAGACCAGGTCGCCGGCCAGCACCGCGCCGACGGCCAGCGCGGCGAGAAGCGCCCCGGCCGCTCCGGGGCGCGGCCCGCGCGGCCCGCGCTCTTCCCGGCCAGGCCCGCGCGCGGCGGCCGCGATCACGAGATAGGCGACGCACCCCCCGGCCAGCGCAAGCAGGAACGTCAGCAGCGGCGGCCCGCCAATCGCGGCCCAGCCGGCCGTCGGCGCCCCGGCCTGGCTCATCGCCAGCCGCCCCCACGGGAAACCGCCCCACGGGAACCTGTCGTGCACGGCCTCCTGCAGCACCCACCACCCGGCCACGCCCAGCGGCCAGCCGCGCAGCCGCAGCAGCGGCCGGAGCGCGAGCGCCAGAACCGCGAAGATCAGGGCCTCGATCAGCGCCAGCGTGACCCACGCGTACCAGGCGACGTTGACAAGCCAAGACAGCAGCGCAACGAAGAACACCACGCCGCATGTCAGCGCGAGGGCGAATGTCGCCACGCGGCTCTTCCCCCGGACCGCGAGCACGAGCAGGGCTGGGCCCGCGATGGCCAGCGGCCAGAGCCCGGCGGGCGGGAACGCCCCGGCCAGCGCGAGCCCGGCCGCGAAGGCGGCCGCCAGCGACGGCCAGCGGGTCAGTCCCGGCCAGGCCGCGCCGCCGCGGCTGGTCCCCGCGGCGGGCCGATCCGGCCGCTGGGCGGGATCGGAGGGTCCGCCCGGGGCTTGGCCGTGCGCGGGGGCCTGGCCGTCCGCCATGGTCGCGCCGCCGGCCTGATCGCGCGGCAGCGGCGAGTGGCCAGCATCGGCGGGGTTGCCCTGGTGAGCGGCAGCCCGACTGTGGTCCAACGAGTACTCCGGCGGGTCCGTTGCGAAAGAAACTGCGGTTGCTGCGAGCGTATCCGCGTCGGCCGACGCGGAATAACCCGCGCGCCCGGCGAGTATGAGTTGGGGGAGCAAACAGGAAGGAGCGGCCAGGTGAGCCGACGCGGGTGGGCCTCGTTCGTGGCGATGAGCGTGATCTGGGGCCTGCCGTACCTGCTGATCAAGGTTGCCGTCGGCGGGGTGCCCGTTCCCGTCTTGGTGCTCGCCAGGGTCGGCGTGGGCGCGGCCCTGCTGCTGCCGATCGCGGTGCGGCGCAGGCAGCTCGCCGCGATCAGGCCGGTCTGGCCCTGGCTGGCGCTGTTCGCGCTGGTCGAGATCATCCTTCCGTGGTTCGCGCTCTCCGAGGCCGAGCGCCGGATCAGCAGCTCGCTGAGCGGCTTGCTGATTGCCTCGGTGCCGATAATCATCGCGGTGCTCAGCCTGTTCGTCAGCGGCGGCGACCGGCTCAGCCCGATCAGGTGGGCCGGGCTGCTGATCGGGCTCGGCGGCGTCGCGCTGCTGGCCGGCCCGAACCTGGTCGGCCCAAGTGCGAGCGGCGGCGTGGCGAGGTCCGTCGCCGAGGTGCTGTTCGTCGCGCTGTGCTACGCGACCGGCCCGCTGATCGCGAACCGGAAGCTGACCGAGGTCCCGCCGGTCGCCATGACGGCTGCGTGCCTGGCGCTGGCGTCCGTGGTCTACGCGCCGCTCGCCGCATTGAACTGGCCGTCGGCGGTTCCGTCGGTCAACGTGCTGCTGTCGATCGGCGGGCTCGCCGTGGTCTGCACCGCCGGGGCGTTCCTGATCTTCTTCCGGCTGATCGCCGAGGCCGGGCCGGCCAGGGCCAGCGTGATCACGTACATCAACCCGGCGATCGCCGTATCGCTCGGCGTAGTCGTGCTCGGCGAGCACGTGACACCGACGATGCTGGCCGCGTTCGGGACGATCCTGATCGGCTCCGTGCTGGCGACCAGGCCCACGCGGCGCGCCCCGGCGGAGAGCGCGGCGGAGGTGCCCAGGCCGGCGCCGGGACCCGAGCCGGTCCGCGCGGCGGCCGCTGACTCCCCGTGATCCGGCCGGCCCGCGGCCGCGGTCGCGTCGGCGGACACATTTCGACGCTGACGTCGGCAGATGTCCGTGATCATGAATGGTCCGGGCATCGGCAGGCCGTAGGGTGACGGCGCCGCTACAATCGCGAAGGTGATTGACCTTAAGGCGGCGCGGCAGGACCCGGCCGGTTATCGGGCCGCGCTCGCGCGGCGTGCGGCGGGCGAGGATTTCGACAAGCTGCTGGCGGCCGACGCCAGCTGGCGCGAGTACACCGAGCGCGCGGAGTCGCTGCGCGCCGAGCAGAAGAAGGCGTCCAAGGGCAAGCCAGGCCCGGACGAGCTCGCGCGGCTCAGGGAGCTCTCCGCGCAGATCGAGACCGCGCTGCGGGAGCAGGCCGAAGCAGCGCAGCTGCGGGACGAGATACTCGGCCGGATCCCCAACCTGCCCGATCCCACCGCCGCCGACGGCATGGACGAGGAAGACGCCCAGGTCCTGCGGGTCCGCGGCCGGCAGCCAGAGTTCGGGTTCGAGCCGAAGGACCATCTGGGGCTCGGTTCTGAGCGCGGCTGGATCGACATGGTCAGGGGCGCGCGGCTGTCCGGGTCGAGGTTCGCTTACCGGATCGGCGACGTCGCGGTCACCGAGATGGCGCTGTACCAGTTCGTGCTGCACAAGCTGCGCGGCAAGGGCTTCCTGACCGTGCTGCCGCCGATCATGGTCGGCGAGCGGGCCATGTACGGCACCGGGTTCCTGCCGACCGAAGAGTCCAACCTGTACCGGCTGGAGAAGGACGATCTGTACCTGACCGGGACGTCCGAGGTCGCGCTCGCGGGCATCCACACCGACGAGCGGCTCGAGGAGGCCGACTTGCCGGCCAGGTACGCCGGGTTCACCACGAACTTCAGGCGCGAGGCAGGGGCGGCCGGCAAGGACGCCAAGGGCATGTTCCGGGTGCACCAGTTCGACAAGGTCGAGATGTACGTGTTCTGCGTGCCCGAGCGGTCGAAGCAGATCCACGAGGAACTGCTCGCGAACGAGGAGGAGATCGCGCAGGAACTCGGGCTGCCGTACCGAGTCATGAACATCGCGGTCGGCGACCTCGGCGCGCCCGCGGCCAAGAAGTACGACATCGAGGCGTGGTTCCCGGCCCAGCAGCGCTACCGCGAGATCACCTCGTGCTCGAACACGACCGACTACCAGTCCCGTCGGCTCAACATCAAGTTCCGCCGCGAGGGCAAGCTCGAGTTCGTGCACACGCTGAACGGCACCGGCGCGACCGCCAGGGCACTGCTGTCGATCATGGAGAACTTCCAGGACGAGGGCGGCAAGGTCACCGTGCCCGAGGTACTCAGGCCGTTCGGCGCTCCCGCCGCCATCGGCCGGTACTGACGGCCGGCAACTCGGCATCCCCTCGCCCGAAAGACCCCAAACGCCGCGCGCCCGCGCGGGTATCGCCTACATGCGGGGAGCCGGCGGCGCGGCGGCGCTGGCGTGGTCGGGCTCGGCGGAAGGCTGCGGAACCGGCCGGCGGCCGGACACCAGGCCGGCCTCGTTGACGATCGACGACGCCGTGATCCCGGTGAACCCGGCCCTGGCGAACATCGCCGTCCAGGCGCTGATCGACACCGGGTGCTCGCGCACCCGGACCAGGTAGCGGCAGCCGTTCTTGGCGATCCGCCACCAGCCGCCCAGGCCCCGCCTCGCGAGCACCCTGACCTTGGACCTGATGATGGCCCGGTCACGGCTCGTGGTGCCGCGCCCGAACATCATGTCGGCGACGACGAACGTTCCGCCCGGCTTGAGCCAGCGGTAGGCCGCGGCGACGAGTCGCTGCTTGTCGGCGTCGCGCAGCCGGTGCAGCGCATAACTGGTGACGATCACGTCGGCGCTGTCGGCCGGAAGGGACAGGCAGTCGATCGGCCTGGCCAGAACCTCGAGTCCGGGCAGCGACCGGTCGCGCGCGGCCCGCTCCAGCCTGGCCAGCAGGACCTGATTAGAGTCGACCGCCAGCACGCGCGCGCCGCCCTCGGCAAGCGGCAGACTGACCAGGCCGGCGCCGCAGCCGAGGTCGATAACCCGGTCGCTGGCCTGCACATGCGCGGCGGCGAGTACCGCCGCGGTTACTTTCTCCAGCCCGGTCGGGTGACTACCTTTTTTGTTGTTGACAGTATCGTGATTGGCCGCTTTATGGCTGGTCAGCTCGGAATCTGTCACCGCGCAAGGCTAGCAACACAAGTGCCGAGATAGCTACCGAGCGCTGGAGATCTGGTCAAGAAATGAGCAGATCCAATGCCGTCGGCTTGGCATACTTGGCCAAGAAATGCTGAATTCGGGAAAAGGGTTCGCGCCTATCGGGGCGCGGGCGGATCGGGCGCGAGGGCGACGGCGCGATCGGGCCCGGCCGGCGGACGTCAGGTGAGCCGGGTCCCGATCAGCAGCGAGTTGCGCAGGTCGGGCAGGACGATCTCGGTCGAGACCAGCCGCGGCTCGCCGAAGAAGAAGTTCCGCTTGACGTCGCTGGCCGCCGGCGGCGGGTCGGCGTCCGGCGCGGCCAGCGGGGTCACGTCGTCCACGACGAGCTGGCCGCCGATCAGCAGCAGGTCGACGAGCGCGGAGTAGCAGGACGGATCCGGCCGCCCGCCGTCCGCGAACAGCAGGTCATACGGGGCGCAGGTCGGGATCAGCTCGCGGGCGTCGCCGGCGAGCACCCTGACCCGGCCATCGCTGGCGAGCAGCCTGGTCGCATGGGCGGCGCGGTCCGTCTCGATCTCCACCGTGACCAGCGTGCAGTCGACCGGCATCGCGCTCGCCATCCAGGCAGTGCCGACCCCGACACCGGTGCCGATCTCGCCTATCCGGCCCGCGTGGCAGCCGGACGCCAGCACCGCGAGCAGGCGGCCGACCCCGGGCAGGCAGCACGAGGGGACCGAGCCGTCGCCGCCGGCCTCCTCTCTGGTCAGGGCGAAGCCGACCTGCCGGGCCAGCGCGTTCGCCTGGACCACAAGCGGAGGGAACTCTTCCATGGTCAGACCTCTCGGTACGCCGCCGCATGACGGCACGGATGTTCCCTTCGCCCCCTCCTACGGGCACGGCCGGTTGCTAGTACGGGCACGGTCGCCTGCTAGTACGACGCCTCGCGGACACCGGACGTTTACTGGCTGCTTCGCCCTCGTCTTCGCCAGGTTCCGGACCCAACGCGCAGGCAATGATGAGGCCGAGTGCTGTCACGTTGCGGCCGGCGGGGAGCGCAGCCGTGGCGCGGATGAACACGCTGGACGCGGGGTTCTACTTCGTCGAGCACGAGAACGTCCCGACGCACATCGGCTCGCTGGCCGTGTTCGACGGCCCGGCTCCGTCGCATGCGGACCTGCTCGCGCTCTACGCCGCGAAGCTGTCGCTGGTGCCCCGGTACCGGCAGGTTGTGCGGACGCTGCCGGGGCAGGTCATCCGCCCGTTCTGGTCGGACGACGAGTACTTCGACCTCGGCTACCACCTGCGGCACGCTGGCGGGGAGCTGACGGACGGGCTGATCGTGCGCACGCTCGTGCCGGTCTCGCTGCGCGCGGCGGACGAGCGCAGGCCGGTCAGCAACCGGGTCTCGGCGGTCCTGACCAACCTGCCTGTCGGCGAGCCAGATCCGGTCCGGCGGGTCGAGGTGCTGCACGGCCAGATGGCCGACCTCAAGCGGTCCGGGCAGGCGGTCGGCGCGGAGTTCCTCACCGAGATCCTCGGCCTGGCCGAGCTGCTTGCGTCGGTGAGGCCGCGGCGCGGTCACGGGCGTCACAGGCGTCACGGCCGCCGCTGCCGCCGCGCCGCGAGCCCGAGTAAGCCAGACTGGGACAGTCGACCGACCAGGAGGGCGAAACGCGATGGCCAGTGGCCTGATCAGCCATGCGGACAAGGTTCTGTTCGCGGAGCGGGGCGAGACCAAGGGCGACCTCGCCGCGCACTACGAGCGGGTCGCCGAGCCGCTGATGCGGACGATGGGCGGGCGCCCCGTGCTGCTCCAGCGGTTCCCCGAGGGCGCGGGCGGCCCGTCGTTCTTCCAGAAGCGGGTGCCGAAGAACGCGCCCGACTGGCTGGCGACCACGACGGTGACTACGCCGAACGGCACCACCTCGCAGGCGCTGGTCGCCGCCGACCTCGACCACGTGCTGTGGGCGGTGAACCTGGGCTGCCTGGGCTTCCACGTCTGGCCCTACCTGGCGGCCGCCGGCGACGAGCACGCCGACGAGCTGCGGATCGACCTGGACCCGACGCCTGGCGTGGACTTCACCCACATCCGCCAGGCCGCGCACGAGCTCCAGGTGCTGTTCGCCGAGCTCGGCATCACCGGCTACCCGAAAACTACGGGCAACCGAGGGTTGCACGTGTACGTCGGACTGCACCCGCAGTGGGACTCCTATCAGGTAAGAGCGGCGGCCGTGGCGGTCGCGCGCGAGCTCGAGCGGCGCAGGCCCGACCTGATCACGGCCGCCTGGTGGAAGGAAGAGCGCGGCCAGCGGGTGTTCGTCGACTACAACCAGAACGCGCCGCACAAGACCGTGTTCGGGGCGTGGTCGGTCCGTGCGCGCCCCGGCGCGCAGGTGTCGACGCCGATCGGCTGGGGCGAGATCGACGACATCCATCCCGACCAGTTCACGATCGCCTCGATGGCGGACCGGCTGGAGCAGGTCGGCGACCCGTGGGCGGGCATGAACGACGATCCGCAGTCGCTCGAGCCGTTGCTCGAGATGAGCGCCAGGGACCGCGCCAGCGGGCTGCTCGACGCGCCCTGGCCGCCGGTCTACCCGAAGCAGCCGGACGAGCCGCCGCGGGTCGCGCCGAGCCGGGCGAAAAAGATCTGACCGGCTTGCGTGGCAGTCCGGCCTACGATGAACAGTGCAGTGGGCGCCGACGGGAGGCCGGAAATGGCTGTCGCTCAATCCGGCACATCGGTCGCGGGCGGCGCTGAGCCGCCGCCCAGGACCGGAGGTTTCCGCGGAACCGGCTGTGGATGATGGTGGTGGCCTGCTCCGCCACGGCGGCGGCGATCGCGCTCGGGCTGGCGGCGAGCGCGTACCAGCCGCTCGGCATGTGGAATGAGACCGGCCAGTACTACATCCCGCACCAGCGCTGGACCTTCGCGGCCTCGGTCAGCCTGGTCGACAACGGGCCGTTCCCGGTGACCATGCGCTGCGGCAGCCGGCAGCGGCCGAACGGTTCCTGGCCGGAGATGTCGCGGCCGGGCTGGCAGCCCGGGGGGTTGCGGCGCTCGCGCACGCGGGGTGTTGACTAGGACGGTCACCGGACCGATCCCAGGGCAGGCGCGATGAACGATCAGGAGTCCAGCGAAACTGGGGCTGGGTCCGAGTCGGCTAGGTCCAACCCGGCCGGGTCCGAGTCCGAGGCGGCCGGGACCGAGGCGGCCGGGACCGAGCCCGCGGCTGGGGTCGAGTCCGCGGCCGGGGTCGACTTCCCGGTCGCCGGCGACGGGCGGCGCAGCACCTCGGCGCTCGGCCGGGCGGTGATCGCCGACGCGCTGCGCCGGACCGACCCGGCTGGGGCGGTCGGCGCCGAGCGGGAGACGAACTGGCGCTCCGGTTACCTGGCCCATTTCCGACGGGTCATCGAGGCGGGCCTGACCTCCAGGGACGCCGCCCTGGCGATCGCCGCCGACGGGCTCGGCTCCTTGCACGGCCGGATGCGCGCCGCGGCGGCGGGCGGCGAGGAGCGCGACCTCGGTGACCTGCTGACGAGGCCGCCCCGGCGGGCCTTCCGCACCGCGACCGTCACCGGCAGCGCGGAGGCCGACCGCGAGCTGTCCCTGCCCTACCGAGGTCAACTGCTCCGCGGCGATGATCTGGCCCGCAGGCTCGATGCCTGGGTGACGGCCGGAATCATCGAGCCGTCGTGCGCCGACGCCGTCAGGCAGGTCGCCGACCACCCCGAGTGGCTCAGCCTGCCCGGGCGCACGGTAGCCGTGCTCGGCGCCGGCTCGGAGATCGGCCCGCTCCCCGTCCTGCTCGGCTGGGGAGCCACGGTCGCGGGCGTCGACCTGGCCCGGCCCCGGATCTGGGAGCGCGTCCTTCAGATGGCCAGGTCGGGCGCGGGAACGCTGCTGGCCCCGACCGCGGCGGATCCCGGCGGCGATCCCGGCGACGAGGTCGCGCCCGGAGATCTGGCCGGGACGGCCGGAGCCGACCTGACCGCGGAGATACCGGAGATCGCGGACTGGCTGGCCGGCCTGGACGGCCCGCTCGTCCTGGGCAACTACGTGTACGCCGACGGCGCCGCCAACGTGCGGGTCTGCGCCGCCGCGGACGCTCTGACGCTGCGCCTGCAGGGGGCCAGGGACGACGTCGCACTGGCCTTCCTCGCGACCCCGACCGACGTGTTCGTGGTGCCCGCCGACGCGGTCGCGCAGTCCGCTGGGGCGTACGCGGCCAGGCCCATCGCGGTCAAGCTCGCGAGCCGCCCGCTGCGCTCGCTGTCCGGCGGCCGGCTGCTGCGCCGGGCCTACGTGCCGGGGGCCGATCCCGGCATCAGCGACTGCCTGGTCGCCCAGCAGGGGCCGAACTACGCGCTCGCGAAACGACTGCAGCGCTGGCGGGCCGCCGTGGCGCGGGACAGCGGGAGCACGGTCTCGCTGAACGTCGCGCCTCCGACCAGGACCAGGTCCGTGGTCAAGAACCGCGCACTGGCGGCGGCCTACGCGGGCGCGCACCGGTTCGGCGCGGAGGTCTTCGAGCCAGGCACGACCCGGGTGCTGATGGCGGCGCTGCTCGTGCACGACCTGAACACCGGCGGCCCCGCGCACGCGCACCCCTGGCAGGACGAGGCGGACGCGGCGGCGCACGGCGGGCTCTGGCGGATCGCCTGGGCCCCCCGCAGCGCGCTCGGGCTGGCCGCGCTGCTCGGCTACGGCGCCGCGCGGACCTGACCGGCAGGCCGTTCTCCTGCCAGCCGCGCCGCCAGCGCCGGAGATCGTTCCAGCCGAACCACTGGAACTCGCCGGTCGTCGCAGGATCCTGGGTGAGGGCCTCGAGCAGCGGAAGATCATCCTCGCCGACGAGCCGCAATTCCAGCCCACCGCTCATTGCCACATGCTGTCACCCGCCGCCTCGGCACGCATCTGGGCACGGGCTAGTCGTGCGACGTCCGCGGATCCGGCGTCGGGGAGATGTCGCTGAGCGTGCCATCCTCGCGGACGGTCCAGCGGACGCCGGCCGCGTCGCGGAAGGTGAGGAAGGCGGCCAGCGCGTCGGGGTCGATCGGCTGGTCCGAGGCGTCCGACTCGTGCCCGCGCTCGAAGCAGATCTCGTGGCCGGGCAGCAGCCTGGCGGCCCGATCCGGCTTGCCCACGCGGACGGTGCCGAGCAGCCAGATGACATAGAGGTCGTAGACGGGCTGCTGGCTGGTGTTGCGCACGGCAGCGGTGACCCGCCACCCAGGCTTCCCGGACTCCGGCGAGTATGGTGCCGCCGGTTCCGGCACGGGCGTTGCGGACGCCGCGTCTCGGTCGAGCTCGATGATCACCTGGCGCGCTTGCGCGCGCCGCCGTTCGTCGACGGACTGGCGGAGGTTCCTGGACAGCAACGCCAGGGCCTCCGTCAGCTCGGTGGTGAGCTCGCGCTGGGCGGTGAGCTGCCCGGAGCGGGCGCTGAGCGTGTTGCGCGCGAGCCAGATTGCGAGGATCACGCTGACGGCGAGCACCGCGGTCGCGATGGCTGCGATCCAGGTCGGCACGGTCAGCGACATGGCGGCAGCCTAAGCGTCGCACGCCGCCTAGTCGGGGTTGTCGCTAAATATCACTGGTGCGTGGTTACCGATGATCCGTCTGCTGTGACCAGCTGGTTACCTGGTGCGACCGTTACGCTGCGGACTGCGACCGACCGGTTGCCCAGTGCTACCAGCGCGCTGCGGCGGCGGCGCGTCGTCGGTGGAGTCACGTAGGCTGGCAAGCTCGCGGACGGGTGCTAGGAGCGGGGTGGACGAGACAGGCCTGCCGTCCGGCGGCGATCTCCGGCATGGCCGGTATCTGCGGCCCGGCCGGTATCCGCTGTCTGGCGGGTCCTTGCGGTCTGGCCGGCCCCTCCTCGCGGCCTCGGCCCGGCCCTGGGCGGGCGCGCTGCTGGCGTGCTGCGTGATCCTCGTCATCGTGCTCGGGGCGATCTTCGCGCGCCAGAGCACCGCGGACTGGTTCGATCACGCCGTCGACGCGCCGGTCGTCGGCTGGCTCGGCGGCCATCGAGGCCTGGCGCGCTGGCTTGCCGCTCCCGGCTCGCTGATCCCGGCGGTCCTGTTGAGCGCGGCCGTCGCGGTGGCGTGCCTGCTCGCGGGCCGGCTGAACGGCGCCGTGCTCGCCATGACGGCCGTCCCGGTGGCCGAGGGAGTGACCGAGGGTCTGCTGAAGCCCCTGGTCCACCGGACCCTGCTGGGCGGGATCAGCTATCCGAGCGGACACACCACCGCCAGCGTTGCGCTGGCCGCGACGGTCACCGTGCTTTTGCTCGTCCCGCCGCGTCCCGCCATGGCGAGGGTCGCGCGCGCGGCGATCCCGGCGGCCGCGTACGCGCTGGCAGTCGGGGTCGCGATCGGCCTCATCGGCCTGCGGTGGCACTACTTCACCGACACCGTGGCCGGCGCGGCGGTCGGCATTGGGACCGTCTGCGGGCTGGCGTTGATCCTGGACTCGCGGGTCGTCAGGCGGCGGCTCACACCTCGGAGTACTGCCGCCGATCTCGGCCCGCGGCATGGGCGCCGGCATCCGCCGCCGGCGTCCCGCACTGAGCCAGGTCCCGCTTCAGATCCCGTGAGCCGCCGGCCGCTTGACTTAAAGTCCGCTTGAAGAAATAGCGTCCTCGTCAATACTCCCCGCAGGCTACGGAGGCAGCCGTGAGCAACTGGGTGCGCGCTGCGGCAATCGACGACATCACCGAGGGCGGCGCCAGGTCGTTCGCCCACCTGGACAAGCGGATCGCGTTGTTCAGGACGCCAGGCGGCGTGTTCGCCTGCGACAACCGCTGCCCGCACCAGGGCTACGCGCTGGTGCGCGGTGACGTGAAGGACGGCGTGCTGACCTGCGCCTGGCACAACTGGAAGTTCGAGCTCGGCTCCGGCGTCTGCCAGCATGGCGGCGAGAACATGAGGACCTACCCGGTGCGGATCCGCGACGGCCAGGTGTTCGTCGACGTCACCGACCCGTCGGCCGAGGTGATCCGGCCGGAGCTGTTCGCCAGCCTGAACGCGGCCATGGACGACCTCGACATCGGCCGGGTGGCGCGGGACGCGATGCGGCTGCAGCGGATCGGCACGCCGCTGGCCGACGTCGTGCGCGAGGGCGTCAGGTACGCCGCGCCGCGCGCGGAGTACGGCTGGGACCACTCGCTGGCCACGCTCGCCGACTGCCTGCGGATGAGCCAGTTCTTCGCCGAGTCGCTCCGCGCGCTGCCGGTGATCCAGGGCCTGTCGGTCGCCGCCGAGAACCAGGTCAGGCGTCCGGCCAGGCCGCGGCCCGAGCCGGTCGACCCGGTTGCCTGCTACGGATCGATCGGCGCCGCGCTGAGCGCCTACCCCGTCCTGGTCGACGACGAGCGGGCCGACGACGCCGAGGCGCTGCTGCGCGGGCTCATCGCGGCGCAGGTCCCGCCCGCCGTCCTGCGGCACACGCTGCTGGGCGCGGTGACCGACCACTTCCTCGCCTACGGTCACTCGATGATCTTCGTGCAGAAGGCATTCGAGATGCTGGAGCAGATCGGCTGGCAGGAAGCCGACACGGTGCTGTCGCCGCTGGTGCCCGAGATGGTCTACGGCACGAGGTACGACAAGCTGCCGTACATGCGCAAGTTCCTGCGGGCCTGGCGGGGCGCCGAGCCCGACCTGGAGTCGCTGGCGCGGCGCAGCGGCCCGGGCGGCGTGGGCAGGGCTGGCGGCGCGGGCAGGGCCGGCGGCGCGGGCGGCTTCGACCGAGCCGGCTACCGCCGTGCGCTCACCGACGGCTCGCCGGACGAGGCGGCCGCCGCGCTGGTCGGCGCGCTGGAAGGCGGCGCGCCGGTGGCGGCCGTGATCGACGCCACCGGCCGGGCCGCGGCCGAGCGGCTGTCCAGGTTCGACATCGACCTGGACCTGGACGACACCAACGAGTGGGGCTGGCTCGACGTCACGCACACGCTGACGTACCTGAACGCGCTGCGCTGGGCCTGGTCGGCCGACCCGTCGCCGCAGGTGCTCCGCGGGCTGTTCCACGCCGCCTGGTTCGTGCAGTGGACCGGCCAGTTCGACGATCCGGCACCCGGCGCACGCTGGGGCAGGCCGCGGCCGCACCCGACGGACGACGCGTCGCAGGTGCACCGGGCCATCATCGGGCGCGACCCGGAGGCGGCGGTCGCGCTGGTAGATGGCTACACCGGGCCGCGCGATGAACTGGAGCGGTCCTTGATCCAGGCGGCGGCCGAAGACCACTCCACCGCGCCGATCATGGTCGCGCACGTGGTCAAGACCGCGCGAGCCGCGGTCGAGGAGTCCCGTGCCCTGGGTGACGGGCCGGCGGCCGCTGAGCCGATCGCGGCGGCCGCCAGGTTCCTGGCCAGCCCGAAGCGGGAGCGCTTCGTGTACCAGTCCACGCTCGAGGCGATCACCGTGCTGCGCGGGGTGCCCAAGCCTGAATCCGACCAGGTCAGGCTGGTCGCACCGGCGGTGCAGGAGGGATGACGCGGACGCTTCGGCCCGGCGGGCGGCGCAGCACCAGGTGAGGTGGTTGTCCAGTGCGAAGCGACTCATCTCGCATGAATGATGATGACTTGTGTGCTAATTGTTGATGCCTGCTTGCTTGTTATCGCCGGGCAGCCGGGGCCGCAGTGGGCCGCGTGATCGACTTCGAGGAGGCCTTTGGTTATGTCGGGGAGATCGGCTCGGCATTTCGGGGGCGGCGGCCGCCGCCGTCGCGCTGGCTGGCGGGCTGGTCGGCGCGGCCCCGGCCGACGCGGCCCCGGCCGACGCGGCGACAACGGCCGCCGTGGCCACGTTCAGCGGGGTAGCCGCCACCTCCTCCTCGAACGCCTGGGCCGTGGGCACGTGGTCCCAGTCCAACACCACCTACAAGACCCTGATCGAGCGCTGGAACGGCACCGCGTGGAAGGTGCAGACGTCGCCCAACCCGGCTCCCGGTGACTGGGACGAGAACGTGCTCAACGGCGTGGCCGGGCTTTCGTCCTCGGACGCCTGGGCGGTGAGCTGATTCTACGTCAACGGCAGCGGGCACAAAAAGCCGCTGATCGCGCACTGGAACGGCCGCGGCTGGAAGGTGCAGTACAGCCCGATCCCGGCGTGAGCGCTAGCGAACGTTGTGCTGCCGCCCAGGTGAGCGCCTGCGGGCGTTGCGTGAGGCCGCCGGGCGTGCTCAGAATGGCGGGGAGGAACTGCCGGACGCCGGGAGGGGCCGCGGGTGAGCGTGGTACTGAATCACGCCATCGTCGCGTGCCGTGACCAGCAGCGGTTGGCCGCGTTCCTCACCGAGATCCTCGGCCTGCCCGCCGCGACCAGGTTCGGGCGGTTCCTGGTCGTGGCGACGGACAACGGCGTCTCGCTCGACTTCGACGAGACCGACGCTGAGATCGCGACCCAGCACTACGCGTTCCTGATCGGCGAGGACGAGTTCGACGTGATCTTCGGGCGGATCGCCGGGCGCGACGTGCCGTACTGGGCGGACCCCGGCCGGACCCGGCCCGGCGAGATCAACCGCAACGACGGCCGTCGCGGCGTCTACTTCGCCGACCCGGACGGGCACCTGATGGAGGTCATCACCCGTCCGTACGGCAGCGGCAACTCCTAGCCGCGCGGCACCGGCGACTCGTAGGGCCAGCAGCGGCCGGCCGTCGATCACGGCGGGCCAGCCCGCCTCCGTGATGCCCCACCGGTGGCCAGCGCTCCGAGCGCCGTCCAGTCGACCGCCCGGTGAACATCGATGTCGCACCGGTGTTGGCCAGCCCGCCGATCCGTGAACATCGATGTGCCGCAGATGTTCGCCGGCGGGCATCGATGGCGCATCGCTGTCGGGAACGCCGGGTGTCGGAGGACACCGATGGCACATCGATGTCGAGGAAGCCCGCTGGGGGCGGATGGCAGGCGGGCTGCGGCGCCGAGCGGATCTCGCGGATCGGGCAAAACGGATCTCGGGGCGGATCGAGCGGGACGGATCTCGCGGCGGGGAGAGAGATCTCGCGGGCGGAATCGGGTGGGCCGGTAGACTGCGGCGCCATGCGGATCTGGCGGGGCGGGCAGGACAGCGAGCGGGGGCCGGCGGAACAGTTCACCGGTACGGTCTGGCTGGACAGGATCGCGACGCCGTCCGAGGAATCACCGGTCGCCGTATTCAGCGTCCACTTCGCCCCCGGCGCGCACACGGCCTGGCACGCGCATCCTCGTGGGCAGGTGCTGCACGTCACCGAGGGCGCCGGCCTGGTCCAGCGGCGTGGCGGGCCGGTCGAGCAGATCCGCGCCGGGGACACCGTGCGGGCCGAGGCCGGCGAATGGCACTGGCACGGAGCCGGGCCAGGCACGTTCATGACCCACCTCGCCGTTCAGGAGGCGGTCGACGGGGCCACGGCCGAGTGGGGCGAGCACCCGCTCGGCGACTACCCCGCTTGACGAACGCTCCGGTGCCCCGTTCCTTACCGCAATCTCCCCGTCGCGTTGGGTAGTTCCAGTCGGAACTTTCAGTTATCGCTCCGAGACGGTGAGTCACCTGTTAAGTTGTGACCTTCCTGAGCAATGGTCACTTCACCTGATCCGCGAAGGACTCACCATGAGCTTGAGACGACGCTCCGTTCTTCTGAGAATTGCCCTGCTTGTCTTAGTCCCGCTGCTATTCCTGGTCGGGATCTTCACGTACTCGGTCACGACCTCAGCGCGCACAGCATTGACCTTCATCCGGTCCAAGGTGATGGTCGAGGACCTTGGCCGGCCGGTGGCGCGCCTGCAACTCGCGCTCACCCACGAACGTGCGCAAGTCAGCGTCTACTACGCCAGCCCGAATCCCGACGCGCTCGCCGCGCTGCGGCAGCAGCAGGCGATCACCAACCACGCCGCGGTGTCGTTCGCGGCCGCGACCAACGCCGCACCCGTCAGGGACAGCGCTTCCGCGGCCGGGCGGAAGGCCATCGCCGCGCTGAGCCGGCAACTGGCGGGGCTCCCGTCGCTGCGCGGCAAGATCTCGAGCATGGTGATCGGCGGCCAGCACGCTTTCGCCGCGTACAACGGCATGATCGCTGCCAGTTACAAGGTTCTGGAGCAGGCCATCCGCCAGGAAGGCAAGTCCACGCAGGTGCTACCCGGCATCGCCGTTATCGAGCTGGCGATATCGAACGAGTACCTCCAGCAGGAGAGCGCGCTGCTTAACGGCAACTTCGCCGCGCACGCGTTCCCGGCGAGCGCGCACCAGGCGTTCGTGAGCCTGGTCGGCGCGCACCGGCTGCTGTACGCGCAGAGCTACTCCTACCTGAGCTTGCCGGACCGCAGGCACCTGAACCAGGACCTCAGCCCGCGAGCTGCGCACACTCTCACGATGCTGGAGAACAAGCTCGTCGCCAGCGACGCGCGGAGCGGCGCGCCGCCGGTGAGCCCGCGGACCTGGAACAAGACGGTCGCGGTCGTCAGCACGCAGATCCAGCGGGCGGTCGGCCAGGCCGAGGCGCGCCTGGTGTCGGGGGCGCGCTTGCAGGCGAACGCCGAACTCCGCTACCTGTACCTGGTCGGCGCGATCGGCCTGGCCGCGGTCATCTTGTCGCTGCTGCTGTCCTGGTGGATCGCGTTCAAGCTGGTGCGCCAGCTTCGCGTGATGCGGGACTCGGCGCTGAACATGGCAACGGTCAGGCTGCCCGAGGTCGTGCGGCGGCTGCGGGCCGGCGAGGACGTGGACGTTGCCGCGCAGGTTCCGCAGCTGAAGGCGGGCGCCGACGAGATCGGCCAGGTCAACGCGGCCTTCAACGCGGCGCAACGGACCGCTGTCGAGGCTGCCGTCGACGAGGCGAGGGTGCGGCGCGGCGTCAACGACGTCTTCCGCAATCTGGCCAGGCGGAGCCAGTCGCTGCTGGAACGGCAGATGACGCTGCTCGACTCGCTGGAGCGGCGGGTCGTCGAGCCAGACGACCTCGAGGGCCTGTTCCGGATGGATCACCTGACGACGCGCATGCGCCGTCACGCGGAGAGCCTGATCGTCCTGGCGGGCGACTCGCCGAAGCGGCTGTTCCGCGACCCGGTGCCGATTGTCGACGTGCTGCGCGCGGCGGCGGCCGAGGTCGAGGACTACAATCGCATCCGGGTGGTCTGCCGGACGCCGGCCGCGCTGGCCGGGCCTGCCGTGGCGGACGTGATCCACATGCTCGCCGAGTTCGTGGAGAACGCGGCGATCTTCTCCCCGGCCAGCACCGAGGTCGGCATCACGGGCGGACTGGTCGCCAACGGCTTCGCGGTCGACATCGAGGACCGCGGGCCCGGCATGAGCGACGACGAGATTGCCGCCGCCAACACCACCCTGGCCCGCCCGCCGCTGTTCGACCTGTCCGGCTCGGACCGGCTCGGTCTCTTCGTGGCGGCGCAGCTCGCCATGAGGCACGGCATCCAGGTGACGCTGCGTGCCTCGCCGTACGGCGGAGTGACCGCCATCGTGCTGATCCCTAGGAGCCTGGTCGTCCTGGCCGATGCCATCGGCCAGTCCTCGGCGGTGGCCGACGGCGGTGCTGGGTCTGACGGCAGACCTCGGCGGGTGGCCCGCCATGCCGTGCGCACCCCGTCCGCCCCGTCCGGGCCGTATGCCTCGGCCGGGCCGTACGACAACGGCGCCAACGGCGCGCGGTCCGACTCGCCGCTTCGGGATTCATCCGCCGTCACGACCATCGACGTCCTTGGCGTCGCGGCGGATCTCCCCGGCGTGACGGACCTGGGCGTCCCCGGCGTGACGGACCTGGGCGTCGCCGGCGTGAGGGAACCGGGTCTCCCAGGCGTGCCGGCGCGGGCCGGCCCGGCGGGGTCGGCGGGTCCGGCGGAGCTGCTCACCGACCAGAGCGCCGCCAGCCCGGCCGCGTTCGACTTGCCGGTGCCCGCCGACGAGCCCGACCTGGCCGGCTCACCGGCGGGGTTCTCCGAGAGCGGGCTGCCGCGGCGGCACCGCCAGGCAAGCCTCGCCCCGCAGCTTCGGGATGCGCCCATCGGTCCCGGGCCTGCCGCGAATCCGGCATCGCGGTCGCCAGAGCTCGCGCGCGGCGTCATGTCGGCCTTCCGGCGCGGCTGGCAGCGCGGTACTTCCGAAACCGACCTGGAGCAGGACCGCGGCACGGACCTGCCGGGAGGGGGAGACAACCGATGACGAACGCGGACGTTACTAAGCAGCCGTCGCAGCGTACCGTCGGCACCGACGGCTACCTCGACTGGCTGCTCGAAGACCTGGTCGGTCGCGGCGCACATGTCCAGAACGCGGTCATCCTCTCCAGGGACGGCCTGACCGTCGGCACCTCCGCGACGCTCAGCCGTGAAACCTCGGACCACCTCTCGGCGCTGGCGGCCGGGCTGCAGAGCCTGGCCAACGGCGGCGCGGCGCTGTTCGGCACCGGCGAGGTCCGCCAGACGGTCATCGAGATGGACCGGGGCTTCCTGTTCGTCACGGCCGCCGGGCAGGGGAGTTGCCTTGCCGTGCTGGCCGACTCCGAGGCAGATGTCGGACTGGTCGCCTACGACATGGCCCGGATGGTGAAGCAGGTAGGACGGCACATGGCGGTGAATGGCCGGCCGGTGCCCGGAACTGGCGAAGCGATGTGAAGCTGCCGTGGAACCGATTGGTGATCGGTCGCCCAGCAAGGGTCCAGGCCCGGTCCTGCGCCCCTACATGCTCGTCCGCGGCCGGACGAGACCAACCGGGGAGTGGCTCGACGTCATCTCGATGGTCTGCGCCCAGCGGGTGCCGGTCGTGGAGCCGATCGACCTCGAGCCGGAGCACCTGGATGTCATCCGCCACTGTCGGGGAGCCAAGTCGGTGGCAGACCTGGCATCGGCACTCGAACTTCCCCTCGCCGTTGTGCGCATCCTGGTAGCGGATCTGCGCGACCGCGGGCTCGTGAAAATCCGGCGTCCCCGCACGGAGGGGCTCGCCGACATCAGGCTTCTGCGAGAGGTTGCTGATGGTCTACGGAGACTGTGATGTTCCGCGGCTGGGCGGAGATGTCCGCCAGCTGGCGGGTGGTATTCCCCAGCTCGCCGATGACGACTTCGATCCCGCGCCGGATGCGGTCAAGATCCTGGTTGCGGGCGGTTTCGGCGTCGGCAAGACGACGCTGGTCGGCGCCCTCACCGAGATACGGCCGCTGCGGACCGAGGAGGGTCTGAGCGCTCCCGGCGCGCACATCGACGTGGTCACGGGAGTCGAGGAGAAGCGGACCACGACCGTGGCGATGGACTTCGGGCGGATCACGATCAGCGAGAACCTCGTGATCTACCTGTTCGGCACGCCAGGCCAGAAGCGGTTCTGGTTCATGTGGGACGACCTGTCCCACGGCGCGCTCGGGGCCGTCGTGCTGGCGGACACCAGGCGCCTGGCCGACTGCTTTCCGTCCATCGACTACTTCGAGCACCGCGAGCGGCCGTTCATCGTCGCGCTCAACTGCTTCGACGGGGCCGAGCACCATGACGTGGACGAGGTCAGGCGGGCACTCGACCTGGAGGCGCGGGTGCCGATCGTCGTCTGCGACGCGCGGGAGCGGGCATCGTGCCGGGACACCCTGGTCACTCTGGTTGACCACGCGATCGACCAGATCTCGTGACGGCGGGCCGCCCGGCCGCGGGCATCGCCCAGCACTTCGGCTCGGCAGGTCCGGACTAAGGCGCGGGTGCTGCCCGCTCGTCGCCGGGTTGCTTCCTGGCGCAGGCCCGGTCGACCCGCTCCAGCGTCTCGGCCATGCTCTGGGCCCAGATCTTGCCGTCGTCCATGCCCAGACGCTCGTCTTCTGGCGCGCGAGAGCAGTCGTAGATCTCGGTGACGATGGTCGCGCCGGGGCCATCGGGGGGTGAGCTCGAAGCTCCACCGATGCCCCAGCGCGCCTCGGCCGAACTGCCTGGCTCGGTGTCCGGGTGCCCGCGGCCCGCCTCAGGTTCCCAGCCGATGCGCCGGTCCTGCTCGTACTCGACGACGTGGTTGTTCATCTCCTAGTCGCCGGGCTCGGAGTAGTACATCCTCATCACGAAGACGTCGCCGACACCCGAGATCACGGCCTCGGACACGGTCCCTCGGAGCATCCCTGAGCCATCGATGTCGAGATGCCTGCGCGGGTCCGCCAGAATCCCGAAGATGTCTCGGGCTGGTGCCTCGATCCGCCGGGAAACCGCAACGGGCTTGTACTCGTCGGCTGCCATCGTGCTCCTCGCACCCATGGCCCGAATCAGTTCACAGACCCGGGCCGCTCACGCTCCGCATCAGAATTCTAACGTCCCGAAGTTCAGGGTCGCGCGGCATGAGTGCGCCTTGAGGCAGCCGTTCCCGGTTGGAGCTCGTTGCCCTCATCTGTGGCATGGCTGCGCGGAGTCTCAGCTCCGCATGCCGGCCAGGATGCGCGTCGTAGACCCGGCGGACGCTGCTGCCGATGCGACTGACGTCGGTGCCGTAGATGTGCAGCGAGATGGCGGTCTGGGCGCCGCTGTTGCGGACCCGGTGGATGTCGCCGGGGGGCGCCGTCGGCGCGCAGCAGGTACTTCTCTTCCTGCTCCGTTCCCTCGAGGACTCCGAATACGCACCAGGTGACGTGGTCGTGGATCGGCGTGGCCTGGCCCGGCCGCCAGACCAGCGCGACCACCGAGAACGAGCCGTCCGCCTCGACGTGCAGCAGGTGGGAGATGTACGTGAGCGGATCACCGTCGCGCTGCCCTGGCGTGAGGATGTCCGCGGTTGGCAGGTGCCGCCTGAGCCGGTCCGCGACCAGGTCGGCGGTCCGCGCCCAGCCGAGCTGCCGCTGGGTGACCGATCGCACCGCGCCGATCAGGTTGCCGAGCCGGTAGGCAGGCCTGGTGAGGACTTGACTAGTTTTCATATCGCTATTATAGGAATATTAATCTTCCTGCAAGGCTGCGACGGGATGATGATCGGCGGACCGGCTGCTGGCGGACTGGCTGGCGCCGCAGGCGCGCTGCCGGGTGCCGGAGCAGTTGACTGCGCACAGTAGTGAGCTGTAACACCTTCCCGGTGAACTTCGAAGAGCCTGATAAGCCGATCAGGGAAATTGGGCGCCGGAATTCCGGCGGAAGGGGTGGGCAGGAGAAATGACACCAGGGCGACTGAAAGTCGAGCACGATGGCCGTGTCACCGGACCAGCCAATATCAAGTACAACAAGCCTTTTCCGTGCGTGAACGGACGCTTCGGCAGCGGCGCCATGATGGGCGTGGTCATGCACACGATGGCCGGGAACCTGCCTGGCACAACCGCGCTGTTCAATGATCCGGCCAGGCAAGTCAGCGCCCACTTCGGAATCGCCCAGGATGGCGAGATCTGGCAGTACGGCCCGATCGGCAAGGGGTGGGAGGCCTGGCATGCCGTCGCGGCGAACGCGACCTGGTACGGCATCGAGCACGCCGACGACGGGAATCCGGAGCACCCGCTCACCCAAGCCCAGATCGACGCAAGCGCGCAGTTGTTCGAGCTGCTGTCCCGGTTCGCCGGCTTCCCGCTGCAGGTGACGAACGACGTGCAGAAGAAGGGCTACGGGACGCACGTGATGGGCGGCCTGGCATGGAACCCCGATCACCACACCTGCCCGGGGCCAGGCCCGCGGGCCGGACAGCGCGCGGACATCGTGAAGCTGGCCACGCAGATCAGGGCCGGCGATCCGCTTCCCGCGGGCAAGCATCGCTGCGATGGCTCGGACTCGCTCGCCTTGCTGGCCGGCCGGCAGCGTTCGAGACCGGCCGCGATCATCTACCAGACCGCGCGCCACGTCGACGCCTTCGGCAGGCTGGAGGCGGCCTACATCAATGCAGGCGACTGGACGGCGAATGCGCCCGACGGCATGGTGGTATGGCTGCCGTGACCACTATCAGGCGACCTCGCGGGGCCAAGCTCCTGCGCTAGTGCCTGGTGGCACGAGTGCTAGGCTCCGTTTCTGTGTTCGAAAGCCCTCAGGTCAATTTCTACGTACTGGACGCCGAGGTATCGGCGCGGTTCTACCGCGAGTCGTTCGGGTTCACGGAGGCGTTTCGCACACCTGAGCACGGCCGGCCCGTCCATGTCGAGTTGCGGCTTGGCGAGTTCACGCTGGGTTTGGCGACGATCGATTCGCTGCGCGAGGTGCACGGGATCCCAGTCGGCTCGGGTCCGCCCCGGGCTGAAGTGGTCGTGTGGACCGACGACGTCGATCGAGCGTATGCGGACCTGGCAGCCAGGAAGGTACGCACGCTGAGGGCGCCGCACGACTTTGTCGACTCGTTGCGCGCCGCCTGGGTTGCCGACCCGGACGGGAACCCCGTGCAAATCGTCATGCGACGGCTAGTAGCGAGTGGCTGACAATGTGACTGCGTGGTGGGGTTGTGGGGTTGTGGCACATGCCTTGTGCAACGCGCGTCGCGAGTTCCAGGCCGTGGTCGGACGCCGGCTGGAGGCCGGCCTGGCGGGCCAGTGGCGCCGGCCCGCCCAGGCCGCCGATGCCCAGCTGGGACATGAAGCGCCAGGTGGACGCCTGCCTGGCGGTCGATGGCACCCTCGGCCACATCGACCTGGGCCAAGCTGGCCGCCGCCCGGCGCAAGTACTACTTCGCCGTCCTGATCGGCAAACGGTGGCCTGCTAAGGATTCGTCGGCCGTTCCCGGTCCCCATCAGACCTGCTGGACGTGACGTCAAAAGAGCTTGCCTTCACCCGAGTGGCGCCCGATCCTGTCTTGTCCGTATTCCAGCTGCCCCTGACATACCCAATTCAGCCCCAAGAAACGAGATCAAGGAAATGTCAACCGAATCCTTGACAGACATGGGAGCAAGGTCAGGCAGCGGGCTCATGCGCCGCGAATAGGGGAGTAGCTCAGTTCCCGTGACGGCCACGGCGCCATCCTTCGTGACCGGCAGCGGGCGGACGGCCTGGCGGACGGCCGGTCTCGCCAAGCGCCCGCACCGCGGTCACTACGCGGCTCCGTGCATCCGCAAGTTCGAGGACGCTGAGTTCACCGCAGATTCCGAGAATCTATGCGGAGGGAAGATGCCTGCCGGAGATCTGCGTCCAGGGCGGGACCTCGCGTGTTGCGACGACCTGGCGGTGACTGGCTGGCGCGGTGACCGCGCCGGCCGCGGTTGCTGTCCGGGTTTGCGGCGTGTCGGGCCGTCGCGGACGTGCTGAGGATGGACGATGCAGGTATGGATCGCGAAGAGCTGCTGGGGCTGGTGCGGGAGCTGCGCGTGCAGGGCCGGACCCCGAAACAGATCGCCCGTTCCCTCGGCCTGCCGCCGGCGACAGTAGCTCCGCTGGTCAGGGCCATCGCCGCGGAAGACCAGGCGAGCGCCCCGGAGCGCGAGATCACCGGGTGCTGGGTGAGCGCGGGGTGGAGCGAGGGGCTCACGGTCGCTGGTGACCACCGGTGGCCCGGCGGCGGCGCTGAGCCTGGTGCGTCAGGGCTGGTGAGCGTGCTGGTCGCGCGTGACGAGGGACGCGGCAGGGTCTCGGCCTGCGGCTACCTCACCGATGTCTGGTGCCTGGGCGTGAAAGACGTCCTCGGCCCGCGTCGCATGGACCGGCGCGCCCTGTCCGCGTTCTCCCGCCAGTTCTTCTCGGCCTACCAGGACCCGCCGCTGGAGGCACCGGCCGAGCTGGCGCGTCAGCTGGTGTTCGGAGCCGTCGACTTCGCGCGCGGTCTCGGCTTCGAACCCGCCCCCGGCTTCGAGAAGGCCGCCGCTCATCTCGGGCCGCGGGCCGGCCCGAGCGCGATCAGCTTCGGGCGCGATGGCAAGCCCTTCTTCATCCAGGGCCCCCGCGACAACGCGGCACATATCATGACCACGCTGCAACGTTCCGCCGGGCGGGACAACTATCACTTCCTCGTCGTCGCATAACGCCCGGCGGCGCTGCACCCGGCACCGGCACGGAACGCGCTGGCCATGGAACGTTGCGGCTGTCCAGTGCGCAACTCCACTCCGGCTGTCCTGAGTTCCAGGAACGGCCTGCCATGCACCCAGACCCCGGACGTCCGCCCAGGTCACGGGTAGACGTTACCGACCTCGGCGATCTCCCATCCGTCGGCCTGCTCGGCCAGGACGATGGTGACCCGCCAGCCCGGCGTGGCGAGTGCGGCGGCCTGGCTGGGGACCGGCACCGGGCCGATACCGCCTTCGAAGTAGATCGCGCCGGGCTCTGCCCGCTCGATCATCAGCTGGTCGTCGATGACCTTCCCGCCTTGCGCGGGCGGCCCGGCGAACCTGGCTGCGCGCGATTGCCGGTACAGCAGGTCGGCGAGTTCTTCTGCGCGGGGCAGATCCCGCGCGGCGGCGGTTCCCGATTCCGCGGCACTGTCGCGCTCCTCTTCGCCGGCGTAGCCATTCTCGCAGAGCCAGGCGGCGAGCCTCTTCGTCACCGTCCCGGCGGCCCGCAGCAACTCCTGGCCGGCCATCACCTTGCGGATCATTGAAGTAACCGAGGAACTCGCCCGCGTTGTCCAGGATGTATTCCGGTCCGAGCAGGTGGCAGTAGGCGCCGAAGTCGCCGCCGTCAAACGCTTTCTTCCAGCGGTGGTGGTCCCTGCCGTCCAGAGTATTGGGGCCGTAGCCGTTCATGCAGTCCTGGAAGAGGCTGATCACGTCCTCGTAGTTGCGCATCGTCCGGGCCGACAGCCGTGCGCGCTGGTCGGCCAGGAACTCGGTGAGGACCTGGTCAATCGTTACCTGATCCGGCATGGGACCATCCTGCCAGCGGGCAACCCGTGGTGGGGTCTCAATCGCCACCCGGGATCCGTCCCAGCCCGCGTTCGCGCGCAAAGTAAACGACACCCGCCGCCGCGTTCAGGCCTCCGTCGGAAGCTGGATCGCGGACTATCCCTCCGCATCCGACTTCTTCGACCTGTTCTTCCGGTGCTCGTCTTTCCGCCCTGCCGATCCCGCCGACACCAGAAGCGGCTCCTACTTCTGCCACCCCGACATTGACCGCCAGATGAACCGGGCCGGCCAGCTCCAGATAAGCAATCCCCAAGCTGCCGCGAAGGTCTGGGCACAGGTTGACCGCGAGGTCACTTATCTCGCGCCGTGGGTGCCCATCGTAAGCCTGCGCTTCGCCGACTTCACCTCCGCCCGGGTAGGCGATTACCACTACAACCGGGCCTGGGGCATCCTGGTCGACCAACTCTGGGTGCGGTGAGGCACCGGTGCCCCTGGCAGGGGCCAGCGGATAGCGCCGGTCGATGAGCGTCGAGCACTGATTTCGGGGTTGGTCGATTCTGTCAGCTGTCGATAAATACTTTGCCGCTGCTTGCCAGCTTCTCCGGCCTATTGCGGGCCAGCCAGACGACGACTCCGATCCCCACTACGAGCCAGCCGAGCGAGATATAGGGCAGTATGTCGAAGGGATAGGAGGGCCTAGGGTAGAAGGTGCCGACCAGCGGGAAGGCGAAGATCGCGATTCCGCCAAGCGGCATCAGCAGGTGCCTGACGGGTCTGAACTCTGATCGGTCTTTGGTCCGGAACGCGACAATCAGCGCCAGGTTGACAAGCACGTACGCGATGATGACGCACAGGCCGGCGATGGTGCCAAGGTAGGCGAAGATATTGAACCCCCCGACTGTGAGCAGCATCGGCACGCCCACCATGAGTGTGAACAAGGTCACCGACGCGATCGCGATGTCAGGTGTCTTGTAACGACCGGTGCGCGCGAACACGGGAGGCAGCATCGACTCACGGCCCATCGCGAACAGGTACCGGACGCAGGAGTTGAAGACCGCGATCGTGAACGCCAGGGTGCTCAGCGCGACGACCAGGTCGATGATCCAGAGCACTCCTGAGGACCAGAATCGCGAGGTCAGGTCCTGTAGCTGACTGGTGGAGGCGGCGAACTTCGGCATCCCGGCGAAGCCGACTCCCTGTGTTTCCGCGAAAGACACGATCAGATAGAAGGCCCCGACCAGGATCAGCGAGCCGAAGATGCCGCGCGGGATGATCCGGCGCGGGTTGCGGCTCTCCTCGCCGAGTACGGCGGCGGCCTCGAAACCGCCGAAGATCACGGCGGTGAACACCATGCCGAGAGTCAGGTCGCTGAACCTCCCGTGCAGAGACTTCGCCGGGTCGAAGGACGAGAAGGTCAACTGGTGTCCGGAGTGGCCGAGGATAGTGATCGCTAGCGCGAGGATGAAGGCGTCGTGGAAGAACGAGGAGAAGAACGAGGCAGACGCGCCGACACCGCCGGGCACGTAAACCATGTACGCGAAGAACAGCAGCCAGCCGGTGATGAACCCGCCCGGGTGGCCGAGGCCGCGCATGTTGTAGGTGTACAAGCCGCCAGCGGACGGGGTGCGGCGGGCGAACTCGGAGATGCTCGCGCCGGTCAGCAGCGCCCCGATCAGTGCGACGAGTACGACGAAGGGCGTCGCGTATCCGGCGATCGAGAACGTGACGACCAGGCCGAGGACGATGGACGCCGCCGGGCCGATGAATCCAGCGGTGAAGCCGATGACCCGGCCAAGGCCTATCGAGTTATGCGCGAGCTCGCCGGTTGCCTCGGTAACAGCGGTGTCAGCGGCAGGACTTGTTTCCACTTGCGGTCACCTGGGCCTTCCCGGTTATCTCATGGTGTCCAGTTCGGCGAAGATCTCGTCGAGGACGCCGACGGCGAAGTCGATGTCGGCAATCGAGATCTTCAGCGGCGGCGCGATCGTGACCGTGTTCGGCAAGAAGCTGAGCAGCAGGACTCCCCGCTCGGCACACCGGTCGGCGACGTACGCTCCCGGCGTGAACGGCGGCTGGCCGTCAACCGAGGTCGTGAGCCACCGGTCCTGCGGGACCCAGGCCCGGCCGGTCGCGGGATGCACCAGGTTGATCCCGTAGCCAAGTCCGATGCCGCTGGCACCGGACACAGACGGGTGCTTGACGGCCAGCGCGCGCAGCTGCTCCCCGAGGTGGCCGCCGACCTCCCGGACATGACCGAGCACGTCCTCGGCAAGGATCAGTTCGATGTTGGCGGCGATCGCCGCCATGGCCAGCGGGTGCCCCGAGAAGGTGCTGGTCGCTGCCCAGCGCCGGGTTGCGAAGAAGTCAGCCACCTTCCGTGACACCACGCAGGCGGCGGCCGGGACGGCGGAACTGGCCAGGCCCTTTCCCGTGCACATCAGGTCCGGCTCGACGCCGTAATGCTGGAACGCCCACCACCGGCCGGTCCGGCCAGCGCCCGCGATCACCTCGTCGTCGATCCACAAGATCCCGAGGCGGTCGGCCAGCTCGCGGATCTGCTGCGGGTATCCGTCGGGCACGAGGAACCCGCCAGCTCCGTGATAGAGCTCGGTGATGATCGCGGCGACGTACTCCACTCCGAGAGAGCGGATCAGCCGCTCGGTCTCTGCGACGCACCGCAGTCGCCCGTCATCGTCCAGCGCATCGCCCATCGCGATCGGTGCCGTGGGGCTGGGTATCAGCGATCGGTCGCGCCGTACCTCACCGGTTGCCGGGTCGACCAGAGGGTTGCGCATGTGGGCGATGCTGGTCACCGACGCCGCGCCGGCCGTCCAGCCGTGATAGGCCCCCTGCCTGGTGACGATCAGCGGGCGGTCCATGTACAGGCGGGCCATCAGCAGCGCGCATTCGACCGCTTCCGAGCCCGACGCGGTGAACTTCGCGGCGCCGGCCCAGGATGAACCCTCCATCGTGTCGGTGACAAGCAACTTCGCCGCGCGCGCCTTCGCCTCGTGGGTGAACGCCTCGCACACGTAGCCGACGCGGTCGATGGCTTCGTGCAACGCCGCGCGCAGCCGGGCGTCACCGTGGCCGACGCCGACGCACATGTACTGCCCGTGGAAGTCCAGCATCCGCTTGCCGTCGGCGAACTCGAGCCACGCCCCGTCCGCCGCGACGACCTGCGCGGGCTGGTATTCGGCGGCCGTTTGCTCGACATGGATCAGGTACTCCCGGTCCCACCGCTCAACCAGGCTGCGATCGATCATCCGCCCGCGCCTTCCGTTGGCCGCCGGGTCCGCTCCGTGCACGTGGAGGTGCTAACAAACGGTCGTTAATCGACGGTAACGCGGCTGCGGTCAGACCGTCAACCCGCAGTCATGAGCGCATGGCCGCTCATGCCCAGCTGTCGCGGCGGGCATGACCGGGACCTGGCGTGCGCAAGATGCGCAGGGCCATCTCGCCGTACTGATAGGCGACCTGCGACTCCGACAGCTCGCCTCCCTCGCGATACCAGGTGGCCACGCCCATGCCCATCTCCAGGATTGCGTAGGAGGCCAGCCGGGCTGACGCGACCGCGAACCGGCCCTGGCTGATCCCGCGCTCGACGACGGCCCGGAAGGCCTGCTCGAACTCGTCCCGCTGCGCGATGACCAGCGACCGGCTCGGCTCATCGAGGCTCGGGATCTCCCGGTTGCCGATGAACGTCGCGCGCTGGTGTCGGCAGTGGTACCGGACGTGGGACTCGATGACCCGGCGGACCTGCTCCTCAACGTCGCTTGTCGACTCCAAGGCTGCGCGCTGCTCGGCGAGCAGCTCGGTCATCACCCCGACCATGATGTTCCGGAGGATCTCCTGCTTGGACCCGACGTGGTTGTACAAGCCGGGAGCCTGGATGCCCAGCGCCGAGGCGATATGCCGCATCGTCGTGGCGCGGTAGCCGCGGACCGCGAACAGTTCGATCGCGGCCGCCATGACTTCATCTGCCGTCACGGGGGCGGCCCGAGATCGCGCCGTCGCGGTTCTGGACGCCAGCGGGCGCGATGTCATGACAGCCCGCCGAGCACGTGACACCAGCCTCCCGGACGGCAGAATGCGCGTATGCCGACACTCGCAGCCGCACCTGCGAGTTAACAGCTGATAATACCGCGACCTCGGTCCCGCAGAATCGCCGCGGCATTGCAGCGGCCCCTCCCGAGCCGCCCGCTCGCGGGTGTGGATGGAGCTGTGCCCGCGGCGGGCAGCCGGAGGTGGCCTGGTAAGCGTGATAACCGCTGCAGACCGCGGATCGGGCCGCTACTGTCCGGTGGGTGGATTCTGGTCGGCCATGTGTTGTGTCGCCGAATGTGTATGTGGCGTCACTGGCTCGTAAGCGAATGGCTGCGGGTGCCCTGTGCCGCGACGGGGCGGGAAGGGTACTGCTTGTCGATCCGGTTTACCGGGACACCTGGGACTTGCCGGGTGGCGCGGTGGAGGCTGAGGAGTCGCCGCATGCCGCATGCCGCCGGGAAGTGGCAGAGGAACTTGGGCTGGACCGCCCGGTCGGGCGAGTTCTTGCCGTGGACTGGGTGCCGTCGCGCCCGGAGCGCCCCGAGGGCCTGATCGTCGTGTACGACGGCGGCGTCCTCACCACGAAAGATATCGAGGCGATCGTTGTGCGAGATGGGGAGCTCGCCGGTTTCGCCTTCGTGGTCCCTGGCCAGGTGGCCGCGCGGGTGACACCGCTGGTGGCGCGCAGGATCACCGCATGCCTGGAGGCCTTGGCCGCCGGGACGGTGGCATCGCTAGAAGATGGCGACGCGACAGACTGAGTCACGCCGCTGCGGAACGCCTGCGGGTGTCGTCAGGGCGCGGCCGGCGGCGCGGTAGAGGCTGTCATGGATGCCGTCGGCGTACAGGAGCGCCCGCAGGTCACGGTCGGCTTTCTCCAGTGGCGAGCCGACGCTGCATCCGGCCGCCCCGGCGAGCGGCGCGAGATCCGATACAGCCGCCTGGGCCGCATCGACTGCGTAGGCTTTGATCGCGCATCCCCACATCTCCGCATGCTGGTCACCTGATTCCGCGAGCCGCTGCGCGTGCAGGGCAGCGAGCAGGCCAGCATTGATTTGCGCGTAGGTGCGGCCTAGCGTGATCAGGGCGTTGTCCCGTATCCGGAGGATGATCCCCGCCGACCGGCGGATCTCCATCTGTGCGGCCACCACGTCGTGCACGGCGGCGGCCACGCCCAGAGCGGTCGCCGCGACCAGCGGGCGGTAGTGCGCGAAGTGCTCACGCAGCAGCGGCATGCCGTCACCCGGACGGCCGAGAATGTCACAGGACCGCAGCCGCGCATCTTGCAGGCGCAGTTCACCCCACGCCCAGCCGGACAGCCCGGACGGCATGATCGGGCGCCGGTCCAGCTCGCAGGCGGCAGCGTCGAAGATGCCCGCTGTCAGGCACCCGGCCGGGTCCTTGAAGAAGACGCTGAACACGGCGGCCTCGCTCAGGCGGCTGATCCAGGTCTTGGTGCCGGTGACTGTCCATGTCCCGTCGGCCTGCGCGGTTGCCACTGTGGTGGTGGCATGCACCTGGCTGCCGCCGTGCAACTCGGTGATAGCGATCCCCGACAGGTCTCCGTCAAGCAGCCGGGGCAGCCACCGGTCCCGAGTCGGGCCAGTAGCATGGCGGGCGATGAGGCGCCCGTGGCCGAGGCCGGTGGCGTCGCGCAGGTCAGCGTCGTGGTAGCCGCAGATGAACTGCATCAGCGTTTGGGCCACCGCCGGGCCGCCGCACCCGCCGTCGCGGGTGGGCACAGCCAGGCCGAGATGCCCGCGCTCGGCAAGCTCGCGGCGGATTCGTGCCAGCCGCTGGCTGCGCAGCCGCGGCTCGATACCGGGATTTATAGGGTACTGGGCTAGCAGGCTGCCCAGCGCGTCCTCAAACTTGCTCATCTGCCGCGCGTCGAGTTGCGCGATCTCGCGAATGCCAGGCAGCAGCGGAGTCAGCCACCCGGTCGCGCTGGCCATCTTGTTGATCACAGCGTGCCAGCCAGCGCTGAGAGGCGACGTACTCTGGCGGGCACGCCGTAGGCCACCGACCCGGCAGGGATGTCACGGGTTACCACCGACCCCGCTCCCACCAGCGCATTCTGGCCTATGGTAACGCCTGCGAGGATGACCGAGCCGGAACCAACCCGGGCGCCGCGCGCGAACCGCGGCGGCATCAGCTCCGGTCCGCGGTCCGGGTGGCGCCAGGTCAGCTCCCGATCGTTGACCGTGCGCACCCCCGCGCCCAGGAACACCCTGTCGGCCAGCACGCATGAGCTGGTGATGTGGCTACCCGGCGAGCACCGCACTTGGGCGCCGATGCTGCTTGCCCGTTCCACCGTGAGGTGATGACCGAGCTGGGAGCCTTCCCCGACAATGACGAACGAGCGCAGCAGCGTGTAATGGCCGACGACCGTGCCGTCGCCGACCTCTGCCCCTGCGTAGATCACCGCCCCGGCACGGACGACGGCCTCCCCGCCGATGACGGTGCTTGCCCCGGCGCCGGGGTAGACCTGCCCGATTGCGTATCCGCGTTCGGGCGTTCCCACCAGTGCATGCTCATCGATGCGAGCGTTCTCCCGCAGCACCGTGCCGCCGCAGATCACGGCATATGCCCCGATGCTGCAGCCTGGCCCGATCTCGACAGCGCGCACCATGCCGCATTCGTCTGTGGGCACGAAGACCGCGTACGGGCTGATGTGTGTTCTCTCGCTTGCCAGCAGCAGCCCCGACCGGGACAGCTCAGCGGCGCTCACTGTCGCGCCGGGCGTGAATCTGTGCGTTGTCACCTTGTCCTCCTCCGTGACGTGACCTGCTCCCAGGAAGCACCTGGGGAACGGGGGCACGGAAGACCCGGTGGCCGAGACTGCACAGGGCTTGCACACTGTGCAAGTGCTCGTGCACTCAGCGGGAAACGCGGCTACGGTCAAACGGGGACGCCTGTGCGGAGAAGCCGATGAGAGCGAACCACCCTCGGGGATCCATGCGGGCCGCTGTCGACCGTCAGCCAGCCCAGCACGCGGGCGCCGTCGTGCGCGCAGCCCGGCTGGCTGCGGGTCTGACCCTGGCTGAGCTCGGCCAGCGCTGCGGGTACTCGGCATCGCAGATCTCCCGCTACGAACGCGGCGTCCAGCCACTCACGGACATCACCCTGCTGCGCCGGTTCGCGGCCGCACTCGCGACCCCGCCGCAGATCTTTGGCTTAACACCGCTGGACGGCACACCGGCCGGGCGACACGCCGATGGTGTCAAAGGACGCGGCGCTCCAACACGCGGGCCTAATGTGAGTGAATTCCAGTTGGAGGGCGGTGAGGACCCGGTGCGGCGCCGCGAACTACTCACAGCTGCCGGAGTAGCTGGTGCCGCCGGGCTCGGCCTGCCAGGAGCCCGTCGGGCCCTGGCGCTCAGTGATCCGGGCGCTCACCTCGATGACCTTCTCTACGGGAGTGCAAGTGCCGAGCCCGTCTCACTTGCCGCGCTCCGTACCGCCACCACCCGGGCCCGTGCCTGCTTCCAGACCGCCCGCTATGAGCGCCTGATAACTGCCCTGCCCCGCCTGATCGCAACCGCCGTCGCCACCCGTGACAGCGCCAGCGGTGACGACCGAGCTGCCGCCAGCGCACTGCTCGCCGACGCCTACATCGTCGCGGCTAACTTCGTCATCAAGCTCAACGACGACCCGATCGCCTGGACCCTGGCGGACCGGGCGCTCCAGGCAGCCCAGGCAGGCAATGACCCGCTCACCATCGCCGACGGGCGTCGCGCCGTCGCCACCGTGCTGCGCCGCACCGGTCGCCCCACAACTGCGCGCGAGCTGCTGATGCGCGCCGCCCGCGACATCGAGCCCAGGGGCGACGCCAGCCCAGATCAGCTGTCCATGTACGGCACCCTGCTCGAAGTGGCCGCTTACACCGCCGCCGTCGACGGGAACCGGCACGCCGCCAATGAGCTCATCGGCGAGGCAAAAACCGCCGCTATGCGACTCGGTCACGACGCCAACCACCGGTTCACCGCCTTCGGCCCGGCCAACGTCGCCCTGTACCAGGTCAGCATCGCTCAGGTGCTCGGCGACAACGGAACCGCCATCGAACATGCGAAGACGCTGCGCCCCGCGGCGATACCCACCGCTGAGCGGCAGGGCCGGTACTGGATCGACGTCGCTCGCGCCTACAACCAGTGGGGCAAACCCGAACCCTGCTACCGCGCGCTGCTGGCAGCCGAACGCGCCGCACCCGCCGAAGTCCGCTACCGCCCACCCGTCCATCGCATCGCCGAAGACCTCCTACGGGGCGACCGCCGCCGGTCCCTGGCCGGCCTCCCCGCGTTCGCTCGCCGCATAGGCGTACCAGTCGCCTAGCGCGGCCGCCGGTGCGTCCAGTGGTTCAGCTCGCATGCGAAGACCTTCGCCGAAAGGACCCTCGTGCCGCCATCGGAGCCCAGCCCAGTTCTCTACATCATCGCCTGCGGCGGCCGCCCAGCCCAGTTCGGGCACACGATCCGGGTCGACCGGCCAGCCGATGCCGGACCGGTCGAGCGTGACGTCGCCGCGATCGCCGGCCGCCTGGTGGCGAGCGCCCGCGCTCGCGGGCTGACCTGGGCCGCACAGGCGAGCCCCGTCCCCGAGGCGGGTGATGTCGGCATCATTCAGCGCGCTGACGGCAGGAAGGAACAGTCGTTCCACCTCATCGACGGCGTGGTGTTCCAGGTGCGGGACGGCGAGCTGATCCCGTCCGGGAAGCAGGGCAAGGAACTGGCCGAGCTGACCAGCTTGATCCGGCTGCGCGACGCGGCTGTGGACCTGCTGGATGCCGAGGCCGACCATGGGCGCGGCGATGAGTCCCTGGTCCCGTTACGCTCCAGGCTCAACACCGCCTACGACCGGTACGTCGCCGCCTACGGACCGCTGAACCGCGCCACCATCTCGTCTGGCGAGCCGGACCCGGAAACCGGCATTGCGACCGTGACCCGCAGGCGCCCTCGGATGGGCCGGTTCCGGCAGGACCCGGACTACATCACCGTCCTGGCGCTGGAGAACTACGACGACGAGGCCGGCCACGCCGCCAAGGCCGCGATCTTCTCCCAGCGGGTCAACCGCGCGCCGAGCAGGCCGACCAGCGCCGGCAGCCATCGCGCCGGTCATCGCCGCGATGCCGTCCCGCGACGTCGCCCGCCAGGTTGCCCGCCTGGCGCAGCGACTCGGCCTGGATCACGCGACGGTCACCGAGGCGGTCACCGACGCGCTGACCCAGCTCATCTCCGGCCGGAATCAAGCCCGGACCAGCTCCCTGGACTTCCCGGCCGGCGCCCGGCACAACGCAGCCGAGGTCACGATGCCCGTTGCCGATCCTGCTTCTCGCCGCGCCGCGCCGCACCAGGCACTCACCAAGCAGGCTTACGAACCGGCCGCATACCTCGCTAGCCGCGCCTCGAAACCGGGATCGGCGTCGCCGTGCCGGCGGAACCCAGTGACATCACCGGGCGCGGCAAGCGCCGGGTAGGTGAGTGCCACCACGACCCACGCGGCTACCGCATCGGGACTAGGCAGGACCGCCGTGCCCTCCCGGAATGTGCTGGTGCCTCCGGTCCGGTAGCCGGTATCCAGCCGCCACCCGCAGTCCTCATCCCACCGGAGGGCCAGCGCCTCGGGCGCCTCTGCCGCGAACCACTCCCCGTCCGGGCGGAGCATCAGCATCGCCTCGCGGCGGCCGTTGGCGGCAATAGCCACCGTCGCTTCGGCGACGTGCACGTCACGCGACTCCAGGGCCTGGCCGACAGCCGAGATATAAGGTCGGTGATCGGCCCGATGCACCTACTGTCCGCCCACCTCAGTAACTGTAACCACGACGCCCGCCATCAGTTCCGCTCCCGCCGGTCACCCGGACCCGGCCCCGGCAGCGAGGGCCGCCAGGGATCCGGTGCGCGCTCCGCGGCAGCGGCGACTGGCGCGGGCCGAACGCCAGGATCAAGGCGGCCGGCCAGCCGATCAGCAACGGCGCCCCGATGAGGTTCACGAGGAACACCAGCGCCAGCCTGTCCACGCCCCTGATCAGCCCGATCAGGGTCGGCAGCATGTAAAGGACGGCAAGTGCCACGATCGCTGCGATCCAGAACACGGAGCTGTCGGCTAACTGATGCACGGGCGCTGCCTTCCGTATCGGCGCGGCACGGGCTGCTCGGTGTAATCAGCGATGATGAGCGCGCGAAGCTCCGCCGCGGTGCCGGCTTCCATGCCTCCAAGGTCATCGAGCCGGCGGGCGCGGAACCAGCCGTCGGCCCAGGTGATCTCGTATGCCTCATCCCAGTGCCACCGCAATTCCGCAAGCTCCCGGTCACGCGCCCCGTCTCGCTCGCGCGCCCCGTCGCGATGCTCGCTCTTCTGTTCCGCCGTACCCATACCAACTGTATACTCGTCTCGACTCGTAGCGCTACATAGGATGTTGTGGCTGGTCAGCTAGCGTCGTAGCCGTGACCAAGATCGATCCGACCGGCCCGGTGCCGCCGTACCGGCAGATCGCGGCCATCATCCGGGCCCGGATCGAATCCGGCGAGTACCCGCAGGGCTCCCGCATCCCGACCGAGTCAGAAATCGTCGAGACCTTCGAGGTCGCCCG
>WNGR01000355.1_pt1 | contig 89037 bp, 81 predicted proteins | sample 5407581 | NCBI WGS metagenome assembly WNGR01 (sample SAMN13153383, study PRJNA577476) | soil metagenome | isolation source: 80 cm soil or saprolite under Garry oak tree replicate 2 | place: USA:California | collected 2016-06-15
AGAAAACGGTGCGGCCCTGATTCATGAGCCATTGTCCGCTCTCCTCGCATTCAAATCGCGGCAAGCCGGAAATGACTTCAACTTATTGCGTGGCAATTACTTGTAGCCTGCAGCTTCTCAGTTAACCGGACAGCAGTGACTCGCAATGATCGGCGGCAGATGAAACAGGACCGCGTTGGAGGCAACTCCGCTAACCGTCACTAAGACGTTGCCTGTCGTAGCGCCAGCTGGCACCGGGACCACGATACTCGTCACGCTCCAGCTTGTTGGTGTTGCGGCGATCCCTTTGAACGTGACCGTGCTTACGCCCTGCGCAGAACCAAAATTGACTCCCATTATTGTGACTGAGTTGCCAACCACCCCTGAGCTCGACGACAGGTTTGTAATGATTGGGATTGGAGGACCGACTGTCACGGTTGTTGAGCCACATAAAGAGCCAGTACAGGCGGTTAGCACTGCAGACCCGGGAGCTAATCCTAGCGCGCCCCCCTCGTTGCTCACATCGTTCGTAACACTGAGAATATTCTTATCTGAAGAGCCCCAAGTTACAGAGGTCAAAGTCTCGGTTGTATTGTCGGCAAATGTGCCAGTCGCCACAAAGCTCTGCGTCACTCCAGAGGTAATCAGCGGACTCAGCGGGTTGACCGCAATTGACACCAAGTTGGCGGGAATGTACGTGTCGGGCTGGTACAGCTCCGTGCTGCTTAGGGCGATGCTGCTATTGCTAGTCCCGCCCGCCACTAGAACCGCTCCACTAGTCAGCAGTGTGGCAGTGTGGCCCTGGCGTGCGCCAGTCATGCTGGCTGTTGTGTTGAAGGTTCCGCTTTCGGGGTCGTAAATCTCGGCGCTGGCCGATACTTCTGTTGGGCTGTCAATTCCTCCCTCCAGTAGCACCATTCCGTTGTTCAGTAAGGTCGCGGCATGGCCAGCGCGAGCAGTATTCAGGGCGCCAGTACCAAGAAATGTCTCGCTGCCCGGATCATACAGTTCAGCACTGTTCAAGACATTTCCGCTGCTGTCCTGACCTCCCGAAACCAGAACCATTCCACTATTCAACAGCGTTGCCGTGTCACGAAGACGTGGGGTGTTTAGATCACCTGTTGAAGTGAAAGTGCCTGTTCCAGGGTTATACAACTCCGCGGTGCCCAGAATGGTTCCCTTGCTAGAACCTCCTATTACAACAACGGAGCCATCATCCAGCCGCACCGCAGAATGAAGACCACGCGCGGCATTCATGCTACCCGTCGCAAGGAACGTTCCTGTCGCTGGAATATATAACTCCGCAGCAGCTGAGGCATTTTCGCTCCCATCGAGGCTGCCCGCAACGAGTACTGTGCCGTTCGGGAGTAATGTGGCCGTGTGATTTGCCCGGGCAGCCGTCATACTCCCAGTTGAAGTGAAAACTCCCGTGGCTGGGTTATATATCTCTGCACTCGTTAGAGGATTCAGGCTGCTGTCATACCCGCCGGTGATCAGAACCGTGCCGTTATCCAGCAGGGTGGCGGTTTCGTTGGTCCGAGCAAGGTTCAAGTTTTCCGTCGGAGTGAACGTTACCGTTGCGGAGTTATACAGCTCAGCGCTGGCCGAACTGTTACCGTTGCTGGCACCTCCCAAGACAAGAACAGTGCCGTTGTTCAGCAATACGGCGCTCTGCCCATTCCGGCCAGCATTCAGGCTCGCGTTTGGGAAGAACCCGGCCACTGTGAATTGGACACCGTTACTTGCCTGCCCACTAACCGTGACCACCACCGGTCCAGTGATCGCTTCCCTGGGGACCGGCACTACGATCTGCGTGTCACTCCAACCTGTCGGTGTCGCGCTGACACCATTGAACAAGACCGCACTGGTTCCTTGCGACGCACCAAAGTTCGTGCCTGTGATCGTCACCGCCATGGCAACCGAACCCGACGTCGGCGAGATCGCGACAATCGACGGCGGCGGTAGCACCGCAAAGCTCACCCCGCTACTTGCCACGCCACTAACAGCCACCACCAAATTGCCAGTGGTCGCACCGGCTGGCACCTGCACCTCAATCTGTGTATCGCTCCAGCTCGTCGGCACAGCAACCGTCCCGTTGAAGCTCACCGTACTTGAACCCTGTGTCGCGCCGAACTGAGTGCCCGTAATCGTTATCGCCGTCCCAATTGGACCGGAGATGGGCGAGATCATGCCAATTGATGGCGGAATCACAACCGTGAAGCTTATGCCGCTGCTGGCTACTCCATTCACCGTCACTACCAAATTGCCTGTGGTCGCACCACTCGGCACTGGCACGATAATCTGGGTATCGCTCCAACTCGTAGGTGTCGCCAACGTGCTGTTGAAGTTCGCCGTGCTCGTGCCTTGCGAGACACCAAAGCCCGTTCCCGTAATCGTTACGGCAATGCCGGCAGAACCCGAGACAGGCGATAGTGACGTGATATTCAGTCTTGAGATCGTCCAGTTGTAGGTGTTCGAGCTGGCATGATAAAGGTAGTCATCCGCATAGCCCGCAACAATGGGAACTGAAGTCGTGTTCCCAGGAAGTCCCAACGGAATCGTCGCCACAATCTGCGTGTCCGTCCAACTGGTCGTCGTCGCCGTTTGTCCACCAACCCTTAACCAGTACGACAGTTCGGGAACCGCCGGGAACAACCCCTGCCCGGTAATCGTGATCTGCGTCCCGATCTTATTGCCACTGGCGGTGCCGCTCGGCACGGTCGCAACAATGTTGGTGTCGCTCCAACTCGTGACTACAACGTTCGCTCCGCTGAAGGTTACGGCACTGGTACCCTGTGTTGCCCCAAACCCCGACCCGGTCAACGTCACCGCCGTGCCCGGAACGCCGGAAGTCGGCGACATCGACGTGATCAGTGGCTGGTTCACCGTCCAGTTGTAGGTGTTCGAGCTGGCATGATAGAGGTAGTCATCCGCATAGCCCGCAACAATGGGAACTGAAGTCGTGTTCCCAGGAAGTCCCGACGGAATCGTCGCCACAATCTGCGTGTCCGTCCAACTGGTCGTCGTCGCCGTTTGTCCACCAACCCTTAACCAGTACGACAGTTCGGGAACCGCCGGGAACAACCCCTGCCCGGTAATCGTGATCTGCGTCCCGATCTTAACGTTTCTCCGTCGAATGAAAACACACACAGGTAGAGCCACCGCTGCGGCGCAATCGCGACCGCAGTTAGCAGAAGCATTCAAATCAGAGCTGGTCGATGCTGGGAGGGGGGATCCGTAGCGCGGCCCGCCTGTCTCACGTACAGACAAACGCAATGCAACAACACTACTTTGGGAACGCAAGTAGGCTACTCTGCTTGATATTCGTACTGCAAATGAATATCTGTTGACTCTGAGTTACGAGAGTAACAATTCGAAAACTAATTCGAGGTAGGGGTAGATGCGACGCGAAGTGGAGCCTGCCCCTTCCGCTGCTCCTCGACTTGTTGCAAGCATCGCTCCAAAAATCGATCTCCATGGCTTGGCGGCTAATCTTCCGCTCCAGCTCGGCGATTGTGTTACTTTCCTCTGCGGCTTCGTTGGCATGGCCGCCGAAGTCGGTACCACTTCAGTCCGTGGGTGGGAGCGATCAGCGTCAGCGGCAGGCTGTGAAGCCGGGATCGCTCCCGCCCATGTTCTGTCTTGTGGTTGACCCTGCTCTCTTTAGCATCACCTTTAATTGCAGTTGATTGTCGATCTGGGTGTAGAGGTGAAGACGCAGTCGTGATGCGAGGCATGTGTATCAGCCAGCATTTCCCGCTTATTGTCAGCTGATGAGTTCGAACTGACTCGAACAACGTTCGTACTTGTTCGAATGCTGTTCGAGTTTTGTCCGGTTTTAGTTCGAAGATCATTCGAAGTCTGTTCGAAGCTCACAGGGTCGCTCTCCGATACTTCATGCTCCAGAGTGGGTAGTCGAACTCAAGCAAGTGCCCACGAATCGCCACTCGACTTTTCGAAAACCGTCGCAGGAACTCATGCTCAGCGGCATCGAAGTTCCGAGGCGTGTCGGCGACGTAGACAATCTCGGCGTGTGGCAGCGAGTGCAGAAGGATGTCGTGCTGCCCGAGCAATCTCTCGAAAGCCGAGAGCGACCGCTGGCCTTCGTCCACAAAAGCAAAGCTCACGAGAGGAGAGCCGTCACTCCGCTCGGTAACGGAGATCGGCATCCGGTCGGGAAAGAAACGAGAGTGGCTCGACGTTTGATCGCCCCGTCGAGGCAGCGCGGTCGTCGGCAGCCCCAGCTTGCGGTGAAAGAACTCGACCTTGGCACTCTCGCTCTCCAAGAACCTTTTACCGGAATGGTCGAGGACATAATCGAGCTGCATCAAGCGGAGCTTGATCTCGCGGTCGGATTTCTCGCGACGGTTCTGGGAGTCCGGCTGATTGATCAGCCGGTAGAGCAGTTTTGCCTTGAGGTGGTAGATGTGCCGCCCGGTCGCGTACTCGATGGGATGCAGATGCTCGCGCTCATTTGCTTTGTGAAGGAAGCGCTGCGCCATCGCTCCGTCGTCGCGCTCGATGAAGTGAAGAAACTGCCGCCGGAGGCAGTGGCCCGAGTGAACGGCTACAAGATACAGAAAGGCTGCTTCGCGTTCGGTGTAGCCGAGCCGTTCGATGTCCGGAACCGGATCGTAGCCTGCGCTCATAGATCGAGAATCCGGTCGAGAAGGTGGTGGTCGCCTTCAGCTCGGGCGGAGATGGTGGAGTGGTCAGAGCTGGAAGCGTAGAGATGAAACCCTGCCTGGACCTTCGAGCGAAGGTGTCCAGGATGGTAGGCGGCGGTGACGACCTCGATGTCGCTGAATCCGGTGCGGCTCCCCTGGTCGAGGTCGTACTCGATCCGGGCATCGGGCATCTGAATCTGGTTGTCCACAAAGGGGAGTTGTTGCTGTTCTGCCACCGCCTGCTTGATGGAATCCATCTCCCGGTCGGGTTCAGACTTGCGCAGACGGTAGATCGCCTTCTGCACCTCGGCCTTCAGTTCGAAGTCGAGGCGGATGCGAAGATGCTCACCTCCTTGGGATCGAACCCGCTCTGCCTCCTTTAAATAGGCGCGATAGATCTGGGTATCATGCTCAACCTCTCTCGGCTTGACCAGTCCGTGATACAGCCGCTGCCCTGGTTCAGTCCGGTTGGCAATCCGAGCTGCGCGTTCCCCGTGGTCGGTGAGTGAAGCGACTTCAAAGCGCTCGGCTGGCCGCACCCTCCCATCGCGTCGGGCGTTCGCGATGTCGAGCGTGACCAGACCTTGCTTCTGGAGATACCGGAGATCGCTACCAGCCGCTCGCTCGTCGCCGCTATAGATTGTCTCGACTACATCTTTAAGTGCGAGCACGCGGAAGCGGCCGACTTCGGCTAGCGTTAGCTTCTCTTCCGGACGCAACCGGACGTGCAGAAGTGGCGAGACTGACAGGCGATTGCGGCTGCGAACGTGGCGTTCGGCTGGCTCCCGATTCAACTCAGGGCCGGGTGCAATCTTGCGCTCATACTGGCGGCGGGGAATATCGAGAGAGCTCTTCTGTTCTGCTTGCTCGCGCAGCCGCTCCAACCTCCGGTCGAGCGGCCCCGGTTCCAGCAGTGGCTCTGGTTGTGGAGGTGATTCCGGCGAGTATTCTCTACGGATACTTCGGAGGTCCTCGGAGTCGTCGGGGATGGAGAGCCGCATCACGCCTCCTCATCGCTGGGCGCGTTCCCGGCCTGCATGTCCTCGGTCTGTTCCGGCGCATCCCCATCTTCATCGTCATACTTGATATCAGTGCGCCTGCCGTAGATTTTGCGAATCTCGTACTCGGAGACGTCTCCGAAAGATTCCATCTCGCGCTGTGCCGCCTCCTTGGCTGCACGCACGCGTGCGACAAGGTCGTCCTCATAAAAAGACAATTCCTGTTGGCGATCCTCTTTCGCGTTGTTGTTCTCAGGGTCTTCAGGGATTGGCGACTGGCTGGTGCTGATCTTCATGACTCTGCCTCCGCTGGAAGCTTACGAGCCGCAGATCTATCGAGTGATGTTTTCATAGCCACCGCTATGCGCTGACGGAATAGATCACAACCACTGTGGGTGTTGATGGAAGAACCTCGTGGATAGACTGCCAGTTTCAATTCACGCCCGCGTGTGGCGAGCGACCCTTTCGCAAGTTGCACATATGTGCGCAGTAACGTTTCAATCCACGCCCGCGTGTGGCGAGCGACAATCTCTCCTGGCGATGGTGGGACGCTACTTCGGTTTCAATCCACGCCCGCGTGTGGCGAGCGACGACGTTCGGCGGATCATCGGCGATCCCAGTAACGTTTCAATCCACGCCCGCGTGTGGCGAGCGACCTTTTCCGGCAATCGGCCTGTCGCCGTACGGAATGTTTCAATCCACGCCCGCGTGTGGCGAGCGACGTCGATGGCAAACCGTACCTGGTCTCGCATACCTGGTTTCAATCCACGCCCGCGTGTGGCGAGCGACAAAAGACGCGAACGGCAATCTCAAGCCGACAGAGTTTCAATCCACGCCCGCGTGTGGCGAGCGACGGTTGATGACGAGAGGAAGTGTGCCCATCGTCAGGTTTCAATCCACGCCCGCGTGTGGCGAGCGACGGCAGGTTGCTTGATGCATCCTTGACGTCGCGGAGGTTCAATCCACGCCCGCGTGTGGTGGCGAGCGACTTCATCACGGATGCCTGACGGACGGGATGTGAGCCGTTTCAATCCACGCCCGCGTGTGGCGAGCGACGTCACGCTGGAATTCTGGGATACCCCATCCTCACCGTTTCAATCCACGCCCGCGTGTGGCGAGCGACGAGAGCTTCTTTAGAGCTCCAATCGAAGTTATTCTGTTTCAATCCACGCCCGCGTGATGTTCGAGAACGATGGTCCCCGGAGCTGCGCCATCCACTTCGAGAATCTTACGAACCTCATCGGCGTTCTGATCGATGATAGATGTGAACGGAATTACAAAGATGATGCGGTCCATTTTGTGCAGCGCGGCGTGACTCAAAGCAAAACGTAGACTCGCAAGCGTCTTCCCTCCACCTGTCGGCACAGACAAAGAGAAGATTCCACGGTCGCGACCGCCCGCGTGCAAACAGTTGCCGGATACTCTGCTCCGAAGTTCATCCACGGCACCGTTGGACCTGAAGGCTGACAACTTCCTTTCTAAGCGCTCTTTGAGAACAAGCCAGCCTTCGTATTGCCCGTGTAGCCGATGTTTACCAGCAACGGGATGTTCAAAATCCGCGGTATCGATCCGATCTGCATCGATTAAGCAGCTATAGAGATAGCGAACCAGCAGGCCAACCTTGAAATGAATTATGGTCTCAGTTTCGTTGCGGCGACACATTCCCGCGATTACATTCCTAACCGATGAGACAAGCTCCTGAGAATCAAAGAGATGCTGGATAGGGCCCAGGATCTCTCGCTCTACCCGTGCCGATACTTCAGTATGATGGGACAGGGTATCGTTTTTTTGCATTCTCCTGGATAGTAGGTCCTCACCGTCGGCATTGAGACACTCAATAAGACCGGAGTGATGTGATGCCACGCAGATTGAGAGAATTTCTCCCACAATTCTTTCGACGCTTCCTGGTCTCTCTTCGAATCTTCGCCAGGTCGTTTGCGCCCCAGCGGTGGAGTGATCAATCTTTCCTCTGGCTTTTTGGGGGTCTATATAAGACTCGTCTAAATCTTGTTCCAGGAGTCCAACCGCCGAACGGAGATAATTCTGGAAATCCGTGCTGTACTTTCCCAGGTCATGCAGCAAACCTATCAACTCCCCAGCGGGACCAATCCCGATTTTTTCGGAAAATTCTCGAGTGAGTAAAGACACGTTCAACAGATGCTGCGAAAGCGCCTGGTCATCCCCATTCTCCCTGTGGTGAGCGATAACCGCAGACGCCGTTGCTTTCATCTTGGACTCCTGGGAATTAGAATCCTTCAAGATACGTGCTCCACTCTGGATCTGAAGGTGCGCCGCTGAGCAAGGGGGAATTGCTCGTCTGTGCCGCGGGTGCCCGATACAAGAAAGCGACACGCTACATCATCCGCAACTTCGGGCAGGAGGATTCGCAGGGAGAGTATCAGACAACGTCGCAGATCTCCAGTAACTAAGCGGGTTCATCCCTTGAGGATAGCGATCACTAAGAGACCGGTTTAGCGATGAGGCGAGGATACGCCACGGGCCTATAGGTTTGTAACCACCTGGCACAGCTTTCCGTGGACCTACTTTTAGCAACCTGCGCGGGCCGTCGATCCCCCTTTTGGGGTTAATGGATTTCTAGCTCGCGAGTGGATTTTACTCACCTTGCGCATGAGATTCCAGCGCTGTTTGCGTCTTGGGATTGTGAGAGATCGATATAAGTATTAGGCCGAAGTTGGCGGGCGTCCGCCACGAGGGGGCCAGAACCTGTGCCGCTATATGGCGCAGCGTGAAATTGTCGCCGATTGGCGAAGAGGAATCCATTCCAGCCATGGAAAGCGAGAGCCTGCTCGGGATGCGAGAGTCAAGGCTCGATCATGCAAACTCTGAACTCAGCACGCCTTGACGCACGCAGCACGGCGGGCAAAATCAGCCACAGGCGGGAAGGAGTCTATAGGCCGCTTTTTGGCAGTTCGTCGTTGCATCCGATCCCTCGCGATGTTGAAGTAGGTCTCGTCCAGTTCGATTCCGAGATATGTGCGACCCACAACGTGCGCGGCTACCAGCGTCGAGCCACTTCCGCAGAATGGATCAAGCACCAGATCGCCTTCGCTTGAGAACGACTTAATGAGCGGGACGAGCGCCGACACCGGCTTCTGTGTGGGATGGAATTTGTTTCCGCTATACTTCATCTCGATCACGTCACCGATAGCATTTGTAGGAAGTTCCGGAGAGCCCTTGGATAGCAGATATGCTTGCTCGTGCTGGTAGCGCAAGAATCTCGAAGCCGACGCATACCGCTTCACGAACACCATGTGGCCCACAGCCCTGAAGCCTGCTGCATGCCATGCGCTCACGAAGCGATCTACGCGCGACCACCCGTAAAAGCAGGCGAAGAAGCGATTTGGTTTCAGCACGCGATAGAGCTCACAAAAGGCTGGCAACATCCAGGCATCGTTCTGATCATTTTGGATAGAACGGTCTGCGCGATCACGGTAGCTGACCAGGTAAGGCGGATCGGTGAGCACAAAATCAATGCTCTCGGCACGCATGGTTCGCATGACTTCGATGCAGTCACTGTGGACGACGGAGTTGACCGTGGGCTGATTCTGGATGGTAGTTGCAGTTTGCATGATATCGATCTCCTTGTCTGTCCCGGAGTGATCTCTCGGGACACACAGCCCGGAGGGACGCGAGAGAGGGCGGCTCCCAAGGATGGCGAGTGGCTTTTTCGGAGGTGCCGCTTGCGGAGGAACCGAAACCGGAGGCGTCTGCCAGAGCGAACAACAACCAATCGCCAATGAAGTATTCGCGTCCTTGGCAGACGAAGCAGAGACTCGCCAGCCGCTGGGCGCAGCCCCGTTTTCTCTTGCGGTGACCGAGAGAGAACAGAGGGCAGCACGGGGATCAAATGGCAGAAACTGGTCAGGCCAGAATCCCTGCTGCGGTCATGTCCCGCGCCGCTGTGAAACAGACAATTCTCCAATGTTCCGCGCGTGAGTGATGAGATGGCTTCCAGTTGAAGATCACGCTTGTTGGGAGAAGGTGATGATCGTATCGCGGACTGAAACAAGACCTGGCCAGCGATTATCCGCACGCGATGTGAGTGCAGAACCAAGCTGGATTGGTTCCGAGAGCGGCTTATAAACAACGCCTTGCCGCAGAAAGCGCGTAGACGATTGGCGCAACAATCCACAACGGCCCTGCAGTGCAACCTCATCAAGCAGTTCTGGAATGCCGCCAGCGTCGTGAATCTTGAATGCTCGCGAACCGGCTGAAGAAAACACGTGGTCGATCACGGCACGGCCCGGATCTATCGCGCCGGACAGTAAGACCAGCGGCGCGGTATTCAGTTTGGCAAGCTGGATTACTGGTTGTTGGGAGACATCGAAGCGCTCCGGAAGAACAGCGACCAGCGGCTCGGCGGCGAGCGGATGAGTCCGCATTCCTCGCTCTTGTGCTGCCAGGTCCACGAAAGCAAGGTCCATTTCGCCGCGCAGCAGAGCCAGAATCAATTCCGGAGTGTATGCGGTGCGGACGCTGACAGAAACTGCAGGTGTCAATCGTTGCGCCCGTTGTAGCAACCCATGAAAGCCTGGCCAGTCAGCAAGTGGCGAGAGCCCGATCACTAGCGGGCGCTCCTGCTGTTTTGCAAACGCCTGCATGAGGGAGACAGCACGGCGGCTTTGTTCCAACGCGCGACGCGCTTCGCGAATGAACAAATGTCCAGCCTTAGTGACGCTTACGCTTCTTGTACGCCGTTCGAAAAGATTCGACCCAAGTGTGGCTTCGACAGCTGCAACCTGCCGCGAAAGAGCAGGCTGCGTGACATGGCAGCGCAGAGCCGCGCGCGTGAAGTTGCGCTCCTCGGCGACCGCCACCACATACCGCATCCATCGCAACTCGATCTCGGCCTGCACTCCGACAAGATAGGGCGGATTTGCCAGCTCGACCTATTCCATTTCGCGCAGACCTATTCCATTTAGGAATACATCCACGACCACACTTCTGTGGCTGAGCGACCACACTTGTCGTAAGAAACATCGCCAAGTGCGCAGGCGACTTGCCGCAAATGGGCTGGCTGTGGACATGGCAGCGCAGAGTAGCCCGAGTAAAGTTGCGCTCCCCGGCGACCGCCACCACGAACCCCACCTATCGCAACCCGATTCCTGAGAGGGGCGGTCTGCAGGCTCGACCTATTCCATTTCGCGCAGACCTATTCCATTTAGGAATACATCCACGACCGAACTTCTGTGGGCTATGCGCGGCAATCTTCGCCGTGAACCCATCACCATCGCGCTTCCCGCTGAGGCTTAGGCTCACTTATGAAACTGCCGCGAGAATCTGCACGTTCATTGCATTGGTATGACAGTCTGGTGTCCAAACTTGGCAGCAATCGGTTTAATTGTGCTGTGTCTAATCCGTGACCATTGGTCCCACATCGATCCTCATCGCGCGACGCAAGCCAGTCAGCCCCTTACACCTAAACCTCTGTAAGTGCGCAGGTTAGCAAGAGATGGGAAACGTCGGTGCGGGCTCAAAATCCGCCGATCGCAAGGTCATGGGGGTTCGATTCCCCCTCCCGGCACCAAACAATCATAGGCTCACAAGACGGTACTCGAGTACGACTGCCGGTTGCTGAACGAGCGGGGATAAGCCGTCGAACTTTCAATCGCTAGATTCCCTTTGCCCTCACTGACTTCGAGCGCCGCAGCAAGTCAGAGGACTTAAGCCGATGGCAGAACTTCTCAAAGCTCGGACGCGTGCATTCCCAACAAAGATCGCCGACCGTCTCCTCCATCGGCACATCCCGCCGGAGAGTTGCAAGCCTCCGAAACAGCATGGCGTCATTCCATCCGCTCTCTAGCGCCTCACACAACCATCTAGCCCGCCTGATCGAGGAAGGCCACTCTTTCCAATCCTTCGGAATGTCCTCAAGGTGACCATATCGAGACAAAGTGCTGGCCGCTGCCTTCTCTCCCCAACCGGGCAAACCTGGAAATCCATCCGCGCTGTCCCCAACCACGGCAAGAAAGTCCGGAATCGACTCCGGCTTCACCCCGAACTTCGTCACAACGCCGGATTCATCGCGCACCGAATCGCGCATCCGGTCCAACTGAACGACTCGCGTACCGACCACACACTGCCCGAGATCTTTGTCCGGAGTGCAGATAAACACCTGCCCCACTCGCTCGTCCAGCGCAGCTTTCGCAGCAGCCGAAGCCAGTGCATCATCCGCCTCGTAGTACACCATCGGCCACACCACGACTCCCATCGATTCCAGCGCTTCCTCCAGAATCGGAAATTGCGAGAGCAACCTCGGATCGACACCTTCGCTGGTCTTATACCCCGGATAAAGATCGTTCCGAAACGACTCCACCACATGATCGGTAGCCACGCCAATGTGAGTTGCTCCGCGCTCAACCATGGTCAAGATGGAACTCAGAACGCCACGAACCGCTCCGACTTCCTGCCCGCTCGAATCGACCACCGAGGGCACGGCAAAGAAATGCCGGAACAATTCATACGTCCCATCAATCAAGTGAACGTCCATGCGGCTCCAATCATTAACTCATCATTACAACAAAAAACTGAAGCAGAAGGAATCCTACTGCTCCAGTCAAGGTTATCTGCCCCGGCCGCACAAACACCGACCGCGACGGACTATCTGATGAGTATGAGCAGACTCTGCCGGAACAATTCCGCCCGACTTTTTATCAACGGCCCAGGCCAATCTATGCAGCGGATTTCCTGACTGATTACACCTATTAGCTTTCCAAGCGGTCATGCCATGGGGTCGCTGATAGCCTATGGCATGCTGGCATATTTACTCTTAGCCTTCTGGGGAACGAGCAGGCTGGTGCAGGGCGTGATCGTATCTGTCGCCTCTGCCTTGGCGTTCATTATTTCAGTGACGTACTTGCCGGGTATTCTGGTGGTGTGTTCTGGTTGTCGGCCTGCGTAACGGCGCTAGAGATTACTCGCCGTCAGCCTACGACAGACGGGGTTCTCTGAGTGCGCCCACTGCGTCTTCAGCCGCATGTTGCGAGTGTCCTTGGCCGCGCTCTCGGCATCGAGCACCTGCTCCAGGTACACGAAGCTCACACGCCCGTTAACAGGCTCTAGTCGAGAGCGTCACTACGCAAACGTGCGATAAGGTCGAGTAGAAAATCCTTGCGGTTAAAGCTCACCATGTAGGGATTATTGGAAAATCGGAGAGCATTGTGCGAACAGCTCCTGACACATTGACCGCACAGGCTGCAAAGGGAAAAATCCAAAATGAACCGGCCAGGGGTCTTGGCGCCTTTTTGTGGAGCCGGTCCCATCTCCGCTGGATCGCTGTTCATTTCGCCATCTTTGGCCGGAATCGGGCACAGTACGGTCAAGCAATTGGAAGGACAGGCCTTCGCGCAGACGCCGCAGGCCACGCACTTGGGCACGTCCGGGGCGTCCTCCTTGCCGACCAGTTCCACCGGCCCCCGGTAAGTGGACAGGTTGCCCACCTCCTCTTGGGGATAGATCACGGTGACGTTTTTGGCGTAAAAAGCCCTTCCCGTGATGCCCAAGCCAGTGGCCAGGCTCTTTAGCCCCGTCAGGACGTCTCTTATCTTAGAAAAGGTCATATCATGCTCCCAGACCGGCCACCACCACGGCCAGTGCTAAATCCAGCAGGGCCAGGGGGGTCAGCCATTTCCAGCTGATGTTCAAAAGCTGATCGAACCGCACACGGGGGAAGGTCCAGCGCAGCCAGATGATGAAAAAGAGGATGCAGTAGATCTTGAGGAGAAACCACCAGACCCCGGGCAGGAACGGTCCCTGCCAGCCGCCCAAGAACAGTACAGCGGCCACGCCCGAGACAATGACCATGTTGGCGTATTCGGCCAAGAAGAAAATGCCAAATCCCATGCCCGAGTATTCGGTGTGAAACCCGGCCGTGAGTTCGGATTCGGCCTCGGGCAGATCGAAGGGGGCGCGATTGGTCTCGGCCACAGCGCAGACCAGGAAGATGAAAAAGGCCAGCGGGTTCTTCAGAGCGTACCATTGCCAAGGCCAGGCACCCTGATGCCCGGCAATGGCGTAAAGGTCCAGCGATCCGGCGCAGATAGCCACGGCCATGACGGAGAGCAGCAGCGGTACTTCATAGGCCACGGACTGGGCCACGGCCCGGCCGGCGCCTAACAGACTCCATTTACTGTTGGAGCCCCAGCCGGCCAAGCACAGGGAAACCACGCCAAGACCGGAAAAAGCCAGAATGAGCACCAACCCAAGGTTCGTGGGTAACGGGTTGAACCGGGCGTCGAAGGGCATGGGCAGGAAGCAGACCGTAACTGGAGCAAATGCCAGTAGCGGCGCGGCCCAGAAGAGGACCTTGTCGCCGGCGGCCGGGGTCACGAGCTGCTTGCCCATGAGTTTGACGGCATCGGCCAGCGGCTGGAGCAGGCCCTGGGGTCCGACGTGGAGCGGGCCTGGCCGCAACTGCACGTAGCCGGCCACCTTGCGCTCCACCCAGACGAGGATGAGGCCATTGAAGCCGATGAAGGCGAACATGAGCACCAGCCACAGGGCGAGGCGTGCCGCCGGATGGGCGAGGAGCGAAAGGAAGGCGTTCATCGGTCGATCTCCGGGATAACGAGGTCAAGACTGCCCAGAATGGACACGGCGTCGGAAAGCAGGGTGCCCCGGGCTAGTTCACAAAAAAGGCTCATGTTGGAAAATCCCGGAGCCCGCAGCTTGACCCGATAGGGCTTGGGCCCGCCGTCAGATCGGATATGGACGAGGATCTTGCCCCGGGCGCCTTCCACGGCCAGACAGGCCTCGCCCTTGGGCGGCTTGAAGATCCGAGCTATCTTGGCGGTCACCGGGCCCTCGGGAAGGCTGGACACGGCCTGCTCGATGATGTCGCAGCTCGTCTCCAACTCATCGAGGCGCACCCTGTACCGGGCCATGGCGTCACCCTCGGTGTAGGTCGGGATGCGGAACTCGAAGCGGTCGTAGACGCCGTATGGCTCGCTCTTGCGGACGTCGCTGGCCACGCCCGAACCGCGCAGCACCGGGCCAGTGGCCCCGTAGCGCCGGGCCACGTCCACGGACAGCTCGCCGATCCCTTCGCAACGTCCCCGCAGGATCACGTTGTCCGTGACGAGATCGCGATACATAGGCAGCCGCGAGCGCAACCGGTTCACGAACTCGATGCAGCGCTCGCGGAAATCGGCCGGCACATCCTCGCAGACTCCGCCGATCGTGAAATAGGAATAGGTCAAGCGCGAACCGGTCACAGCCTGTAGAATGTCGAGGCTCTGCTCCCGGTCATCGAAGGCGTACATGACGGGGGTGAACGCGCCCAGGTCCAGGAGGTAGGCGCCCCACCAGAGGAGATGGGAGCCGATGCGGTTCAGCTCAGTGACCGCCACGCGGATGTACTCGGCGCGCTCGGGCACCTCGATGCCGGCCAGGCGCTCTACGGCACCGGCATAGGCCCAGTTCCAGGCCATGGCATGCAAGTAGTCCACCCGGCCCATGTTGGGCATGAACTGCAGATAGGTCTGCCGCTCGGCCATCCACTCGTGCATGCGGTGGACGTAACCGAGGATGGGCTCGGCCCGTAGGATGTACTCCCCGTCGAGTTCCAGCATGATGCGCAACACACCATGGGTAGAGGGGTGCTGGGGACCCATGCTGAGGATTGTCTTGTCAACGGTGGAGCCGGGCTCGAAGCGGGCCGAGGAAAGGTCGCCCCGCATGGTGGTGGGATCAAAGGCGGGCATGGCTACTCCTTGGTCCCGGTAACTGCCGCGTGTTGTTTTTCGGGCTTTTCGGCCTTGGGCGCCTCGGGCTGGGCCAGACCGACGGCCACGAGCCAGGGCTGGGGCATGACATCCACCAAGCCCTTGCGCGCCGCATCCGCTTTGACCAGCGGATGCCCTTCGAAGTCTTCGGGCAGCAGCAGATAATGCAAATTGGGATGACCGGTGAAATCGATACCGAAAAAGTCGAAGCACTCCCGCTCGTGCCAGTCCGCTCCGGGATAGATGCCGGAAATGCTCGGCACCCTAAGCGTGTTGTGGGGCACTATCAGGCGCAGGACCAAGCGATTTTTCCCCTCAAGCAAACTGAAATGATAGGTAATCTCGAAGCCTTCCTTCAGATCAGAGGCGGTGACATCCTCCAGAAGGTAGCTCTCCTTGTCGAGGACTGCCACGGCATCAACGATCGTCTCGGACGTGAGGCTCACCGAGGCCACCACGCCGTTGGCGGCATAGTCCATGGCCACGGCTTGCGTGGCGCCCATGGCGGCGACGCATTCGGGAATCATAGCTGGCCTCCCTCGGGTACCGGCCACCAGCGCCGCCCAGTTACCTTCTCCTGGATGGCGAAGAGTCCCTCCAGCACAGCCTCCGGCCTGGGCGGACAGCCGGGGACATAAACGTCCACGGGAATGATATTGTCCACGCCCGTGACCACATTATATTGGCCCTCGATGGCGAAGGGACCGCCGGAGATGGCGCAGTTGCCCAGGGCCATGACGAAGCGCGGAGCCGGCATCTGCTCATAGAGACGTTTGACGACCGGGGCAAGTTTCTTGTTCACCGTGCCGGCCACGATCATGAGATCGGCCTGGCGCGGAGAGGGACGGAAGACCTCGAAGCCGAAGCGTGCCATGTCGAAGCGGGCCATGCCCGACGCCATCATCTCGATGGCGCAACAGGCGATGCCGAACGTCATAGGCCAAATGGACATGGCTCGGCAGATGTCCACGAACTTCTGAACCGTCGGTACGGCCACCAAGGGCGGCTCAACCGTGCTTACGGTCTTGAGGCAACCTGGATCTTGCGGGGCCATGTGAATACTCCCTTGCGCGTGAAATAGACGATAGCGGCGGCCAGCACCGCAATGAAAACCAGCAGCTTGATTGTGGAGCTAAAGCCCTGGGGCGTGCCGTAATAGGCGGCCACCGGAAACAGGTAGAGGATGTCCACCTCGAAAGCCAAAAAGATCAGGGCGTAGACATAATAGTTGATGCTGAACCGCGCCCAGGCCTGGCCATGGGTGGGCACGCCGCACTCGAAGGGCTCACTGATGGCCCCGCCCTTCGCCCGGGGGGCCAAGACTAGACCGGCAACTAACGGACCACTGGCGAATAGCAACCCGCCCAAGAAAAAGAGCAGGATTGCCGCCTGAAACCAGTTAAAGACCATACGACCTTTCCTCCTTGCATCCAGGGGCTTTACTCTTGGATTCCAGCGGGGGAGATTAATCCCCGCCCCTTGCGCACCTTTGGTGCCGGAATGTCATTACGCCTCACCAGCAGTGATTCGTATCACTAGAGATTGTGATACTCGATTAGGCGCTAGTGAGAACTGATTTTAGTCACGCGTTCATGTGATCGTTGTCACATTCACGATCTAACACCAACGACCGATCCCCCGCAGAACGCCGTTCCCTTCACAACACCGCCGTATCCCCCGCCACGCCCTCCGCCCACCTACGGACGTAACGCCGCAGCCGCCCGGGCAGCCAGGCCATACAGCGAGGCGGGCAGCATACCCACGAGGAGGACAATCACGGCCAGCACGCCGCCCAAGACGAGTTGGCCCTTGGACACGGTCAGGGTCGGGGCCTCGGACTCGCCGGTGTAGGCGTGGCGTACCATGCCGAGATAGTAGTAGATGGAAATGGCGGTATTGAGCACGGCCACGATGACGAGCCAATGGTAGCCCTGGTCCCAGGCGGCCGAGAGCAAAAATAGTTTGCCCGTGAACCCGGCCGTGGGCGGTAGGCCGACTAGGGCGAAGGCGGCCACAGCCAGGATCATTGCCAAGGCTGGCCCTCGGTGGTATAGCCCGTTCAGATCGTCCAAGGTCGGGTTTTCGCCGTCTTTGGAAATCGCGCACACGACGTAAAAGCAGGCCAGGTTCATGAGAATGTAGGCCAAGACGTAGAAAGTGGCGGCAGCCAGGCCGGCGGCCGAACCGGCGGCAAGGCCGAGCATAACGTAGCCGGCGTGGGCTACCGAGGAGTAGCCGAGCAGGCGCTTGAGGTCGCGCTGGACCAGGGCGGCTAGGTTGCCGCCGGTCATGGACACGGCCCCGAGGATGGCAAAGAGGTTCGTCACCTCCATGCCGTGAGTGAACAGGGCCGCCAAGCGCACGAGCACCACAACAGCACCGAGCTTGGGGATGGTGGCTAAGTAGGCCGCGGTCTCGTTCTTAGCGCCCTGATAGACGTCCGGGCACCAGAAGTGGAACGGAAACAGCGCCAGCTTGTAGAAGAAGCCGGCCAGAAAGAGGGTCAGGCCGATGACGGCCAAGGGCGCGTCGGCAAAGCTCCAGGACGAGGAGGCCATGACGGCCAGATAGGTCGTGTGCTTGGCGGCCATGATGTAAGACAGACCGAACAGGGCTATGGCGGTAACGGCCGCACCGAAGAGAATATACTTGATGCCGGCTTCGGCGGCCCGCCGATCCTTGCCCCGGATGGGAATCAAAGCATAGAGGCTGTAAGAGGACAGTTCGAGGGCCAGATAGAGGGTGATGAGCTCCACACAAGAGGCGAGCAGCATCAGACCCCAGGCGGACAGGCCGAGCAACATGAAGTAGTCGGGGCTGAGATCCTCGGAATCACGCTTGCCAGCGGCGATGCCGGCCACAATAGCGAAGCCCACGGCGATGGCCAACTTGAAAAACTGGGACAGACCGTCCAAGGTGTAGACGCCGAAGAGTATCTCGCCGCGCACGCCCAGGGACAAGGCGGCGATGACCACGCCAAGGATGGCCGCCCCGGGCAGCCAGGACAGGACGGACCGCTTGCGGCCGCTTACGCTGGCAACGAACAGGGCGCAAACGATGGCGAGGAGCCACAGTTCCGGCAAAAGCTTGGTCGTGATCATAAGTTACGGACGCTCCTTCTGGATTGGGTCCCGGACGTCCGCCACGGTCGGGACGGGCAGGTGCAGGCGCTGGGCAAGGTGCCTGTCCTCAAGACCCATGGCCATGTTCTTGCTCTTCATGGTGGCAAGGACGCGCTCGATAGATGGCTCCATGGTCTTGATGGCCAGGGACGGGGCCAAGCCGATGTAGAGGACGAGCACGGCCAGCGGGACCAGTGTCACCCATTCCCGCACTCGCAGATCCCACCAAGACGGCTTAAAGGAAGTGGGCGCGCCCCAGGTCACCCGCTGGAGTAGCCGCAGCATGTAGGCGGCGGCCAGCATAGCCCCAGGCACGGCAGCGAAGCCGATCCAGACATTGCCCTTGAAGGCCCCGATAAGGACGAGAATCTCGCCGACGAAGCTGTTGGTGCCGGGAAAGGCCAGAGCGGAGAAGGAGAACAGCCCCAGGAGGAACATGAAAGCTGGCATGTGCTTGCCCAAGCCCTGGTTGTCCGCGATCTCCCGGCTGTGGCTGCGCTCATAGAGCAGGCCCACCATCATGAACAGGCCGCCGGTAGTGATGCCATGGTTGAGCATTTGGAGAATGGCCCCGGAGATGCCGCTCACACTGAAAAGAAAGATGCCTAGAGTCACGAAGCCCATGTGTCCTACGGACGAGTAGGCTATGAGTTTCTTGATGTCGGTCTGTACCAGGGCAATGCAGCCGCCGTAGAGGATGGAAGCGATGGAAATGGCGATCATGACCGGCGCGGCCACGACCGAGGCGGCCGGGGTCAGTGGCAGACAGAAGCGCAGGAAACCGTAGGCGCCCATCTTAAGCAGGATGGCGGCCAGGAACACGCTGCCGGCGGCCGGAGCTTCCACGTGTGCGGCGGGCAGCCAGGTGTGGAAGGGGAACATCGGAACCTTGATGGCAAAAGCCAAGGCCATAGCCAGGAAGGCCCATATCTGAAACTTGAAGGAATAGCTCTTCTCCATAAGCTCGGGGATGGAGAAGGAACCGCCCACATGGTGGAAGGCCACGATCGCGGCCAGCAGCAAAGTGGAGCCGGCGAGCGTGTAGAGGAAGAACTTGATGGAGGCGTAACGCCGACGGGGTCCGCCCCATACGGCGATCAGGAGGTACATGGGAACGAGCATGGCCTCCCAGAAGACGTAGAAGAGAACGAAATCCAGGGCCGCGAACACTCCGATGCAGGCCGAGGTCATCAGCAGCAGGCAGAAATGAAATTCCTTGATGCGCTTACTGATATAGGTCCAGGACCCGAGCACGCACAGCGGTAGCATCAGCGCGGTCAAAAGAACCATGTAGAGGCTTAGGCCATCCAAGCCCAGATGATAGGTCATACCGAGGGCAGGCAGCCAATCGGCCTTCTCCTCGAACTGGAAGGCGGCACCCTGGGGAGCATAGGAGAGCAGCCGCAGGCACAGCAAGCACTCCAGAATGCCCACCACCAGGGTTAGCAGGCGTACGGTCCGCTCCTGGCGCAAAAACAGCAGAACCCCGGCCGTCGCTAAGGGCAGGACGATCAGCACCGTCAGCACTGGAAAGCCGAATTGCATCGTCATTTATCGATCCCTCAAAGCTTCGGCAATTTACTTCACAAACCAGACAACCACGAAAATGACTAGTCCCAGGGCCACGGTAGCGGCCAGGTAATCCTGAAGCCGCCCGGTCTGGGTCCGGGCCACGGCAGCACCGCCATCCTCGCGCACGGCCCGGGCCGTACCGTCCAATACCCCGTCGATTACCTTGCCATCAAAGACGTTGGTACCGCGCCCGATGCTAAGCAACCCTCGCAGGCCGATGCGGGCGTAGACCTCGGCCCAGATGTTATCCACAGCTGCCGTCGGCACACTCACGAGCTTGACGAAGCCCCGACCGATGGCCCGATACAGGAAGTCGAAGTCCAAGTTGCGGCTGGGATGCGGCGGAATGATCCGGCGCATGAGGTAGAAACCGAGGCCCGTGAACCCGAGGAGCAACGAGGACTGGAGCACGTGCCAGGGCGTGTACGGGGTGTACTCCGTGGGGAACGGCAGCAACTTGTACAGACTCCTGGGGAAAAGCCCGATAAACAGACAGAGTAAGGACGAGATGCCCATCCCGAGATACATGTTCCAGGGGATGGGCTTCAAAGACATGTCGTTTTTCGGCTTGGCCCAGAAGGCGAAGTACGGAAGCTTGATGCCGACGGAAAGGAAGGTGCCCACCGCCGCGAGTTCCATGGCAAGGGCTAGCCACGTGTGATGGGCCTCGGCCGCACCGGCGATAGTCATGGTCTTGCTGACGAACCCGTTGAAAAGCGGCATGCCCGAGATGGACACGGCCCCGACCATATAGCCAATCATGACCAGCGGCAGCCGGGAGGCCAGCCCGCCCAGTTCGGTGAGTTTGGCCGAACCGGCCGAATAAAGCAGGCAGCCGACCCCCATAAACAGAAGGCCTTTGTACAGGATATGGGCATAGGCGTGGGCGCAGGCTCCGTCCACAGTCATAGCCGTTCCGATGCCGATGCCGCAGACCATGTACCCGACCTGAGACACGATGTGGTAAGACAGGATGCGCCGGGCATTGTTCTCGATTGTGGCGTAAAAGACGCCGTACAGACACATGACGCAGCCGCCGATGGCCAGCAGTTCGAAGCCAGCGAAGCCCCGGGCCAAAACGTAGACCGCGGTCTTCGTGGTAAAGGCGCTCATGAACACGGCGCCGGTGACAGTGGCCTCGGGATAGGCGTCGGGCAGCCAGGCGTGCAGGGGTACGAAGGCGGCGTTCACAAGGAAGCCGATAAGAATAAGGTAGTCGAAGTAGCGGGCAGCCTCGGGGGCCACGGCGGTGAAGGCGAAGGTGCCGAGTGCCGCGTGGCGCAGGAGCAGCCCGGCGAGAAGGAAGAGGCCGCCGAAGATGTGGAACAGGAAGTACCGGAAACCGGCGGCGGTGGAAGCTGGGGTGCCGCGCAGCCACACAAGGAACACCGAGCCGATGCTCATAAGTTCCCAGAAGATGAATAGCGTCAGGTAGTCACCAGCGAACACGCTGCCGAAGGCCCCGGCCACATAGAGGCACGCAGCCATGTGCTGGGCTCGATCCTTGACATGCAGGGCGTAGATGAAACCGATGAGTGACTGAACGGCGAAGACGTGGGCAAAGACCAGGGACAGGGTGTCCACCCGGCCTAGGTGCAAGGTCTGTCCGAGATAAGAGAGGGTCGCCAAGTCGCGCGGGCCAGAGTTTGTCATCGTCAGCGAGATCACCACTGCGATGGCCATCATCGGCGGAACCAACAGCAGCCAGCGCCAGGTCTGGTAGTGGCTGTTTTTGAGGAAGGCCATGATTACGGCCAAGACCAGGAAGCCGATTGAGGGATGCAGGAAAAAATGGATGCCGAGGTGCTCAAGACCGGTCATTCGTATCCTCCTCGGGTTGAGCGAGCATGGGGTAGACGATTTTTTTGAGCACCACGACCATGACCACCGTGCCGATCAGTGCAAAGAGGGCCCAGAACCCGGGCAGCTTTTCGGTGGCAAATTCTGGCTCGTGAGGCACGATGAGGAAATTGAGCCCCACCAAGGCGGCCAGCACGAGATAGAGCAGGATCTTGAAGGCCCCTGCCCTCTCCTTAGCCGTTTCCAGCCAACTTCCCAGTAGTTTGGGTTCCTGCATGGCGTTCTCCTAGAATCGGCCAAAGGCGTCCACGAGGGACGTGAAGACTTTTGGGAAAAGCCCCAGGGTCACGGAAATAGCCGCCGTCAGACACAACGGCACTACCATGACCAGGGGGGCTTCCTTGAAATGGGAATGATCCACGCCGGGCGCGGGCGGCCGGAAAAAGGCTCGGTAGACCACAGGCACGAAGTAGCCGGCGTTAAGAAGCGTCGAGGCGAGCAAGGCCACGAGCAGGATGTTGTTGTGAATGTCGAGGGCCCCGTTGGCCAGGTACCACTTCGTGACGAAGCCGCTAACCGGGGGCATGCCGATCATGGAGAGGGACGCCACGGCGAAGGCGCCGAAGGTCCAGGGCAGCTTGCGTCCGAGCCCGTCCATGAGCGGGATCTTCTTGAGGTCCGTGGCCACGTAGATGGCACCAGCGGCGAAGAAGAGCGTGATCTTCGCAAAGGCGTGGTGGGCGATGTGGAGCAGTCCCCCCGTGACACCCATGGGGGTGAGCATGCCCACGCCGATAATGATGTAAGAGAGCTGGCTCACGGTGGAGTAGGCCAGCCTGGCCTTGAGGTCATCCTTGGTCAGCGCGATGACGGAGGCCACCACGATGGTGAAGGCGGCCAAGTAGGCTGTGACGAGCCCGAGCCCGAGGTGGGACAACAGGTCCACGCCGAAGGCCGAGAGCATGATGCGGGACACCGAGAACACGCCCGCCTTGACCACGGCCACGGCGTGCAGCAGAGCCGAGACCGGAGTGGGCGCAACCATGGCCGAGGGCAGCCAGTTGTGCAGCGGCATGATGGCGGCCTTGGCCAAGCCGAAGAGATAGAGAAAGTAGGTGATGGTCACCAGGGTGGGATTGGCCCCCGCCGGGAACATGCCCTTGGAGATATCCGTCAGGTTGAAGTCCAGGGTGCCGCATAGAACATAGGTCAGGATCATGGCCGGCAGCAGAAAGAGCTTGCTCGTGCCCATGAGGTATACCAGATACTTGCGCGCGCCCTGATAGCCCTCTTGATCCTGATGGTGGGCGACCAAGGGGTAGGTGCAGACGGTGATCACCTCATAGAAAAAATAGAGGGTAACAATGGTGCCCGAGAATGCCACACCCACGGCGCCGAAGATGGCCAACGCGAAGCAGAAGTAATAGCGGGTCTGGGCGTGTTCGTTTAACGAGCGCATGTAGCCGATGTTGTAGCAGGTGGCGAAAAACCAGAGGAAGGTGGCCACCAGGGCGAAGATCAACGACAGGCCGTCCACTGCGAAGCGGATAGAAACACCGGGGAAAAAAGTCACCAGTTGGCAGGTCCAGACCGCACCTCGCAGCACGGCCGGCACCATGGAAAGGACGCTGGTAAAGGACAGGGCAGCGGCCACGAAGGAGACGGCCTCTCGGCGGTTAATGTCCTTGCGACAGAACCACAGGACAAAGGGGGCCAGGAAGGTGATGCCTAGGGGAATGAGCACCCGGGCGCTTTCGATTGTCTGAGATGCGGCGGCCATGAACTACCCCCTGAGTTCCCGGGGGCCGTCGGCGTCGGCATTCCCAAAGCGTTTGGAGACAACGAGCACGATGGCAAGGACGAGGGTGGCCTCTGCGGCGGCCAAGCCCATGACGAGCAGGGCGCCGAGCTGCCCCAGGATGGCGTCGGTGGGGGTGAGCTGGGCGGCGGCCACGATGGACAGCCCCGCGCCATTGAGCATCAGCTCCACGCCGATGAGCATGCCGACGAGGGTGCGCCGGGAGACCAAGGCATAGAGCCCCAAGCCAAGGAGCAGCACGGCCACGGTCTGGTAATAGAAGAGCGGATTCAATTCTTCCTCCGTTCTGCAACGAATTCCGGACTGTCCGTTGTGCCTTGCGTGCGGAGCATCCGGTTGTCGCCCTCATTGGCGCCTCGTTTTTCGAAAGCCAGCAGCACCGCGCCGGCTATAGCCGCCAGCAGCACCACCGAAATGAGTTCGAAGGGCAGGGTATAGGGCCCGAGCAGCCCGGCGCCAAGCGCGCTCACGGGGATGTTTTTGGGCGTGTCGGCCCCGGTCACCCCATAGTTGCGCAACATGATCACCAGCAGGGTGGTCGGAAACAGGAAAGCCGGTATTGCGCGCAGGATGCCACGCCAGCCCGGCCCAGCCGCCTCGCCACCGTCGGCCGAAGCGCGGGTTAGCATGATGGCGAAGAAGATCAGCACGCTGACGGCGCCGACATAGATAAGGATCTGCATCAGGGCTACGAACTCTGCCAGAAGCAACAGATAGAGGCCGGCCACGCCGAACAAGGAAATGACCAGACCAACCATAGCTCGGACAAGGCTACGTGAGGTCACCGCAAGCCCCCCGCCGACCAAGATGATCAGGGCGTAGAAGGCAAAGGCAATCTGGCCAAGAGCAGGGATATAGTTCCAGCGGGCCAATTTACAGCCTCCGACCATGGTTTGGGAACAGGAACTCGCAAACTAGACGAGGTTGAGCAATCAAGCTCCCAAAGTGAAATTGCGTGAGTTTCTGTTGTTGGTTATACCACAGGAGTTTCGGATTACAGTTTGCTCACCCTTGAAATATCCTCTCTGGGTTGATTAGTTCTCTTCATCATCCTGAATAGCCCATAGTTCCGCAGGAAATCTTTCTTGAAAGGAGCATCAGGACCCCCGGTGCAAGCCAGCTTTCGGCGAACTGTTGTGTTGCTAAATTGAGAAAGGGCGACAGTGTCGCCCTTTCTTTCCAATCACTTTCACGTTGGGGTCCCAACTTTCACGGTTGAGGGCCAAACTTTCAAATTAACCGTCAACCCACAACTACGTCAAAGTTACCCGCAAGAACCTAGCTGCATCCGCTCGTAGAACCGCAGGACTGGCACCTGTAGCAGGAGCCGTTACGGGTCATAATCGCTCCGCAAACATGGCAGCTCGGAGCATCGCCCATATCGACCAGTTCGCTCAGAGCGTCTGCAGCGTGTTGATTCTTGCTTCCCTGCGGCGTACCGGACTCATATAGCGAAGTCTGTGTGCTGGCCGCAATCGCAGGCACCACCGGCGTTGCCGCCAGATGACCCGACGTATGCGGACGCAGATCATCGAACAAACTCTGCTGCTCTCCGGTCAGGAATCGCAAATCCAGCCAGCGGAAGATGTAATCCATGATCGAGTTCGCATAGCCAATCTCTGGATTCTGCGTCCATCCGCTCGGCTCAAATCGCGTATGCGCAAACTTGTTGACCAGCAGACGCAGAGGAACTCCGTGCTGCAGCGCAATCGAAACTGCGCAAGCGAAGCTATCCATCAATCCGCTGACCGTCGAGCCTTCCTTGGCCATGGTGATGAACAGTTCTCCCGGACGTCCGTTCGGGTACAGTCCCACCGTCAGGTAGCCCTCGTGCGAGCCGACCTTGAACTTGTGGGTCACGGAGAAGCGCTGGTCCGGCAGCTTGTGACGGCGTGCACTCGGCGGCCCTTCCAGATCCTCTTCCTCGGCAACCACTACGGCAGCCTTTGCCGCGTCCTGCTTGGTGGTAAGAACCTGGTTCTGTTTGGAGCCGTCGCGATAAATCGCCACCGCCTTGATCCCCAGCTTCCAGGCTTCTACGTACGCATCGGCAATCTCTTCGATGGTGGCTTCCTGCGGCATGTTGATCGTCTTGCTGATCGCGCCGGAGATGAACGGCTGTACCGCCGCCATCATCTTCAGGTGCCCCTTCGGATGAATGCTGCGAGTTCCCTTTGCCGGCTTGAATGCGCAATCGAACACCGGCAGGTGCTCCGGATTCAGTTGCGGAGCGCCTTCAATGGTTCCGCTCTTGTCGATATAGCTGACGATTGCGTCCGCCTGCTCCGGCGTGTAGCCAAGCTTGAACAGCGCCTCCGGAACCGTGTTGTTGACGATCTTCATCATGCCGCCGCCAACCAGCTTCTTGAACTTCACCAGCGCCAGGTCCGGCTCCACGCCCGTCGTGTCGCAGTCCATCATGAATCCGATGGTGCCCGTCGGAGCCAGTACCGTGACCTGCGCGTTGCGATAGCCAAACTTTTCGCCATGGCTCAGCGCTTCATCCCAGGCCGTCTGCGAAGCTTCCAGCAGCGATGACGGAACGTTTGCCCGGCTGATCTTCGCCACCGAAGCGCGATGCGTCTGAATCACTTCCAGGAACGGCTCGCGATTGATGAAGTATCCCGGGCATGCACCGTCGGTGTGCTCCACCGTCGCCGTCAACTCGGTCGCCGAATGCAGCGTCGGGCATTGTTCTGCAATGCGCGAGGACTGCACATACGCCTCGCCGCACATGATCGCCGTCAGGCACGCCGCATAATCGCGGCCCGCATCGGAGTCATACGGCAGCCCGGTCGCCATCAGCAGCGCGCCCAGATTCGCATATCCCAAACCCAGCGGACGATAATCGTGCGAGTTCCGTGCAATCGCTTCCGTCGGATACCCGGAGTGATCCACCAGAATTTCCTGCGCCGTAATCAGAATGTCCACCGCGTGCTTGTACGACTCCACGTCGAAGACGCCGGTAGGCGCAAACTTCACCAGGTTCAGCGAAGACAGATTGCACGCCGAATCATCCAGGAACATATACTCTGAGCACGGATTCGACGCGTTGATGCGCGCAGAATTCTTCGAAGTGTGCCACCGGTTGATCGTCGTGTCATATTGCATTCCCGGATCGCCGCACTCCCATGTCGCCTTGGCAATCTTGTTCAGCAGATCGCGCGCCTTGAAGGTCTGCACCGGGTTGCGCTCGCGAACGCTGCGCGTCGTGAACTCCTTGTCCTCCACCACTGCCTGCATGAACTCATCGGTCACGCGGATCGAGTTGTTGGCGTTCTGGAAGAAGATCGAGCTGTAAGCCTCGGAATCCGGCCCGCTCGCGTCGTATCCAACCGTAGCCAGCGCAAATGCCTTGGCCTCTTCCTTCTGCTTGCACTCGATAAACTGCTCGATATCCGGGTGGTCGATATTCAGAATCACCATCTTGGCCGCGCGCCGCGTCTTGCCGCCCGACTTAATGACTCCGGCGAACGCGTCGAAGCCTTTCATAAAGCTCAACGGTCCCGATGCCTGCCCGCCTCCGGAGAGAACCTCCATCGATCCGCGCAGCGGAGACAGATTCGTTCCCGTACCCGAGCCCCACTTGAACAACATGCCCTCGGTCTTAGCCAGCGTCAGAATCGAATCCAGCGAGTCATGCACGCTGTTGATGAAGCAGGCCGAGCACTGCGGATAGCTGTATCCGGTCACGCCGAATTCAATGCGCGCCGACTCCGGACTCCAGTGCCAGTTCTGCGCATCGGAGTTCGGCTCGCTGCGGTCGCAGCCCACGTTGAACCACACCGGCGAATTGAACGCCGCGTACTGATTCAGCAGCATGTGTACCAGCTCATCGTGGAAGATGTTCGCATCTTCCTTGCTGCGGAAGTAGCCGTCCTTGAAACCCCAGTCGCGAATCGTCTCCGCCACGCGTGACACCAACTGGCGCACTCCGGTTTCGCGCTGCTCCGTGCCGATCTGCCCATGCAGATACTTGCTGGCAACAATGTTGGTGGCCGTCATCGACCAATCCTTGGGAACTTCGACGTCCTTCTGTTCGAAGATCACGTTCCCCTTGCTGTCAACAATCGACGCCGTGCGGAACTCCCAAGTCAGCTTGTCGTAAGGCGAAACGTTCGCCTGCGTAAAGTGCCGCTTGAAAGCCAGACCCGGTGTCTGACGCTTTTGCTGCTGCGCGGAGGCCGTGCGCCTATCGGCGGCGTCGGGGGTGGACGCAGAGGCCGGACGGGCGGCGGAGGTTTTTTCGGTTACTTCGGCCATCGTAATAACTCCTTCAAATACATTTAGCGCTGCTGACCGCGAGTCGAAAAACGACTCCAAACGGCTTTTGTGTCCAGCGCCGGGGGAAATTGGGGACAAAACGGCCTTCGGCGAATCGCAACTCGCGACTCACCCTACCGCGCCCGGCGGTTCTTAAGCTCCATAAGCAAGCTCTCCAGTCACCCGGAGGGGCACTTACGAGCAATTCTTTAGAGAGATAGTACTTCCGGCATACCGTCATTCGTGACGACGGGAGCCTGCTTGTTTTTCGACTTCCAACCCTGCGCGAAGCGCGTGCAGAACTGGAATAAACCTAAACTTTTACTGACCTCAGGGGCCTGCAAATTTAGAGATCGCTTGCTCACCAACAAATACCTGGGATGCGAAACATAGCTCTTTATGTTGTGCCAGTCAAGAGCCTACCGCAATATGTTGTATTTTAATTCATTTTTTCAGCTTACACACCGCCTCTGCCGTAAATTTTTCCTGAGCTGCTGAGCATCTGTTTCATCAGCAATTCCGGCTAAATCACAGCTCCTGAAACACTTGCCTCTTTCTCGTTCCAAATCGGGGTATGAGATTGGCGAGGAACTCTTCGGGCACCTATTTTTTGCGCAAGAGTGTCGGCTGGCAGATGCGAGACTAGAACGCCTTTCCGGTCAGGTCAATTCCCTAAAAACGGTGCAGTGTGGAAAAGGAAGCTACCATTCTGACAGCAAAGCAAATACGTCCCGGCCCTTCCTTCTTACTCTCAACGCGCTTCTCCGCAATTACCATTCGCAATCCAGAATTCCTTCTCCCACGGCCCCAAACGATACAATGCTTGTAATGACACGAAACCGCGTCCTCAAGCCGCTAGTCTGGATCGCCTGCCTCATTCCCCTCGCCAAGCTCGTTCTTGGAGCCGTCACCGGGAACCTTGGCGCGAACCCCGTCGAGCGCATTACTCACCAGACCGGCCTAACCGCTCTGATTTTCCTGCTCTCCTCCCTGGCCATCACGCCTGTGCGCAAGTGGACAGGAATTCTCTGGCTCATCCAATTCCGTCGACTAATCGGTCTTTTTGCGTTTTTCTACGCTTCCCTGCACCTGCTGACCTATCTCTGGCTCGATCAGAGCTTTAGCATCCCGGCCATGGCCCACGATGTAGCCAAGCGCCCCTTTGTCTTCATGGGCACCCTTGCCTGGATCATCCTGTTCCCTCTTGCACTCACCTCCACCCAAAAGTCCATCCGTTCCCTCGGAAAGAACTGGGTTCGCCTCCATCGCCTCGTCTACATGGCTGCTGCTGCCGGAAGCATCCATTTCTACTGGCTGGTGAAGCGCGACAAGCGCGAACCCCTGCTCTATCTGGCAATCCTTACTGCCCTGCTTGGCTGGCGCGTAGCCGTTTGGGCGGCCAAGGCTCAGAAGCAGCAGAAGGCGATTGGCGCTAATTAATCCACAACTTACCCGCTGACAGCGGCAGGCATCCCGCTCGCATCCAACCATTCAAAGACACGGCCATGGAGATGCGATGGGACCCAAATGTGAAACCTGCGGAACCGTGAATCCCGCGATCAACCGCTACTGCGGGCAGTGTGGAAGGAAATTGGAGCCTACTGTTCCCGCCGACACCCCCGAGGAGTTCTGGCGCGAACCGGAGTACGAACATCTCGGGCACCACGTAGAAGCCGCCGCCGATCTTCCTCCCGAGGTCATCGATTACGACAACGCGATCCCTCTGTTCGCCGAGGATGGTACCGATAGGCGCATCCACACTCCGCCCGAGGTGATCGAGAAAGCTCATGAAAATCTCGAGCGCGAGGCCGAACTACACAATTACGCGGAGCACGGAGGCGAGACTCATTACGAAACGCGCGAAAGGGAAGAAGTCGAGCGTGAAAATCTGCAGCAGACCCGCGGCGAATTTCTCCGTTGGGATCTGGAAAACCGTGTGCCGGACTTGGGCGACGACAATGCCGCCGTCGGGTACATTTCTCAACCCGCGGCATCCGAGCCCGTAGCGGAGGGAAGGTTTCTTCATGATGGAGAGCGAACCGCTCGCACCGGTGTCAGCGGTCCATCGTTTCTAGGACTCACCGACGACGATGTTGTCACCGATGACGATGATCTTGAGCCCCAGTCTCATTTCGCGCGCAATACCGCTCTCGCCATCCTGGCTGTCGTAACCGTCCTCGCCGCCTTGGAGTGGCGTTCCATCCGCGACTACGGCTTGGCTTACATTCAGAATGGCTCCATGCGGGTGGCTCGGCGTGACAAGTCAACGCCCAAGAACCCTCCTGCCGTAGCCGCCGACAACACCAGCCGCGAGCTCGGCCTCTCGCCCACTCCGGCAAAGCCCGGCTCTCCTCAGCCCACCGAAAGCAGTCCGAACGCCGACCACCCTCTGCCCGTGCAGCAGGCCGCAAACTCAACCACGCCCACCCAGCCCACGTCTTCCTCCAGCACCGCGCCCCCCACGTCCGGCGCCACGCCCTCAAACAGCACGACGAACAGCCCCACGTCTAACGCTGCCAGCGCCCCTCCGGCCTCCAACACCAGCGCTTCCGCCGCGAATCGTTCCACCCAACCACCCGCAGCCAGCAACAGCGCCCCTCCGCCCGCGATGAGCGCCCCCGACGTCCCCGAACACGAGTCGCGTTCCGTAGCCGCCGCGCCGCCGACAAAGTCGCACCCCTATGCCAAATCGCTACCAACCAAGTCGGAAGCAGCCAGCTCTGACCGCAGCCGCCGCGCCTCCGGCAACGCCGCTGCGTCCAAGCCCGTTCCCGGAACTGACGAAATGAGCCGCGCCGCCCGCGCCAGCGACTCCGAAGCCCGAGCCGCATGGCTCTGGAAAGCCGTAGGCAAAGGAAATCCCCAAGCCCCGGTAGAACTGGCGAGAATGTATCAGCGAGGCACCGGCGTAGTCCGGAGTTGCGACCAAGCGCAGGTACTCCTGCGATCCGCCGCCTCCAAAGGCAACGAACAGGCTCGAGCCGACCTGCAGCAGATTCGTCTCCACGGCTGTAGATAGCTGCAAGTCGCACCCCCTAACCCGCGACGCGCTTCTGGTGCCTCAGGTTCGCCCCGCGTTCTTTGCGCGGATAACCTGGGGTAGTTGCCCTTGCCCTTGCCCTTGCCCTTGCTCCTGCTCCTGCCCTTGCTCTTGCTCCTGCCCTTGCTCTTGCTCCTGCCCTTGTCTTGCTCTTGCTCCTGCCCTTCTTGCTCTTGCTCCTGCCCTTGCTCTTGCCCCTGCCCTTGTCTTGCTCCTGCTCTTGCTCCTGCCCTTGCTCCTGCTCTTGCTCCTGCCCTTGCTCCTGCCCTTGTCCTTGCTCTTGTTCTTGTCCTTGCCCTTGTCCTTGCTCTTTGTTTGAAGTGTCATCCTGAGCGCAGCGAAGGACCCCCGTTCCGCTCAAATCTCCCGTACGAACCCAGGCTTCTCAACCCGCGCGCTCGATTTTCACAGCCGTCCCATCAGTTCCTCATACCCATCCGCCATCGCCTTCGCCGAGTACTCTCTCTCCACCCATTCCCGGCACGCCTCCGCCCGAATCCCTTCCACCGCGCCGCACGCCTCCGCCATCTCCTCGACGCTCTGCACCAGTATTCCCGCGCATTTCGGCACCACCGCTTCCAGCGCTCCAATCTTGAACGCGATCACCGGAGTCCCGCTTGCCATCGCCTCCAGGGCCACCAGCGAAGTCGTCTCCGACACCTGCGAAGTCACCAGCAGTGCCCGCGCTTCCCTTAACAATCTTGTCTTCTCCGCAAACGAAGGCAGCGGAACCCACCTCACCCGGCCCCCATCGATCCTCGGCTTCACCTCGCGCTCCCAGTAATCCATGTGCCACTGAAACGGATACACCTGCCCAACCAAAACAATCGGCAGCCCCGCCCTCTTCGCCGCCTCAATCGCCAGATGCGGAGCCTTTTCCGGACAAATCCTCCCCAGCCAAAGCAACCCATCCGTCTTCCGCCCGCCCACCTGAAACCGCTCCAACGCAATCCCGTTCCTCACCACTCCCAGCACTCGCTGAACATCCATAAATGTCGATCTTTGTGAATCGCTCACGCAATTGAAACAGACATTCCCCGCGACCTCATCCAACGCTCCCGCCGCATAAAGCTCCCGAGGCAGATGCAGCGTAGCCAGCACCATAGCCTCCACGCGCCTCGCATGACGAAAGAAATGTCCGCTATGATCCAGCACCAGATCAAACTTGTCATCCCTGCAAGCCGCCACCACCCGCTCCGCGTGCTCCCTCTCCCGCTCCTCAAAATCATCAAGAACACGAGCCCCCTCAGTGTGCCCAGAGTCTTGAGGGTGCTGAGGATGCTGAGGGTGCGCCAGGTTCGCCCTCTTTTGGCTAACCTGGGGTTGTTGACTCTGACTTTGCTTTTGACTTTGACTTTGCTTTTGACTCTGACTTTGCTTTTGACTCTGACTTTGCTTTTGACTTTGACTCTGACTTTCCTTCTCCCGCCCCCAATCCGTAACAATCAACTCCCCTGAAATCTTCGACCCCGCGCAAGCCGCCACAGAGGTCTTCCACCCCCGCGTCGCTAACTCCCTCTCCAGTGTCCAAAGGATCTGTTCAGCTCCACCTGCGCTCGCCTCGCTCACCGGTAGCAGCGGATACGCGACCAGCAACACTCTCTTTCTCAACGCGTCGCCTCCACAAACTCCACGAACTTCGCGCTCACATCCCGTGCGCTCATCCACCACTGCCACTGCTCGTAATTTGTCGGACCCTCGTGCGGAGACTGCTCATACATGTAGTTCACCTGCGGACGCACCACCTCTCGCCCTGCATCGAAGGTCTGCAGAAAATCCCCTTGCGAGGCATATTGCGCACACATCGCCCGCTTGATTTCCAACTCTTCCGCGTCAATTTCCACCACAACCTGTTCGTCGTTCTCGCAAATAAACCGCTGCACCCGCCCCCTTCCCTGAGTGCCGAATCTGCGACCAGCAGAAATCGCTTCCCCCGCGAGAGCTTCCTCATACCCCCGCGAATACAGCGGAGCCTCCCAAACCGGCAATCCAAACTTCTCGCCCAACCTCCACCCAAGTACGCTGCAACTGTCATGATCCGGATGCCCACCCTCATATGCCAGCGTGGCAATCGCTTCCGGCTTTACCCGCCGCACCAGCTCTTGCAACTGCTCGTAGGCCGCCGTCAGATTCAGAAATAAACGCTGATCCTCCAGCCGCCCATCCTCATCCGCCAGCCACACCAACTCGCGCACCTTGGCCAACTCCATCGCCCTTCGCGCCTCATCCCTTCGCAACAATGCATATCGCTCCCGCGATCCAAAGCGCTCCCAGAAATACTTATCGCGAGGAGCGCAATCGGTCGCAATCACCACCACGGCCTCGCGCATCTTCTGCAGCAGCGCTCCATACCCCACGCTCTCATCGTCCGCATGCGCCACCAGCACCAGCACCCGCCCCGTCAAATTCATAATTTGTGAGATGCAGGCTCCCCGCACAGCGAACTCTGTGCACTATCAGCGTCAAGCTGAAATAGTTGCCATGCAGGAAAATCGATGTAGGGAGAACTTAATGAGGGGAGAAATCAATGTCGGAAGAAATCGATGTGGTGCCCCACGTCCCGCCCGGCTTTATCGGGCTGACGTGGGGTTGTTGACCTTGTTCTTGTTCCTGGCCTTGCCCTCGTTCTTGCTCCTAACCTTGAAAACCTTGAAACCTTGCGAAACCTTGAAACCTGCCTTTACTCCTCCTCCGGCTCTGCCTCTTCCTTCCCCGCCACTCTCCTCGCCGTCGGATCGGCAACCCGAGTAGGCTGTCCCACCTGCTGAGCAGCAATCGCCAGGAAGTACGCGCGCCAGAACGGATCTTCGATCGCATTCAACTGCGTTCCTATCGTCATCGGAGCAGCAAACGCCGACAGCGACACCAGCGCCCACGACTGTGCATCCGGAGAAGCGCAATCCGCGCACGATCCCGCCTTGTACTTGGCGTTCACCAACTGCAGCCCGCGACCGATCACCTCGCGCAACGCCTCCGGCCCCTGATGTGCTCTCATCGCATCTGCCAGTTCACGAAACGCCGCTTGCAGCCCGAGATCCACCTTCGGAATCTCCACCCGCGCCGCGACCCTGTTGGTGCGAACCGCAAAAAGCGACGGCATCGTCTTCTGCGCTGCCGCGTAAGCCTTCGGAGCCGAGCCTCTCACGTCGTTCAGAGCATCCACCACCAGACCTTTCTGCTCCGCACTCATCGCAATGTCAGGATTCTCCGCCAGCTTCCGCAACTGCCCTGCAATGCTGCTCCCCGCCTCTTCCGCCGAGTCCTCGGAGATCGCCTCCATCGCCGTCGACTGTTGCAGCAGCGACGCAAAGTCGCTCACCCCGTACAGTCCTTCATGCCCGCGTTCAAACATCGCGTGCACCTGTCGAAAGAAATCCTCCGACGCATCTTCATTCGACCGCAGCCTCGCCATGGCCGTCGCGCTCGCCGCATACGGAAAACCTCCATGCTCACCCCACTTCCGCGCATGCGCCAGCAACGTCTGCGCCCCCATCGCGCCATGGTGCTGCATGTATCCGGCAAACACCAGCCGCGCCGCCATCGTGCGTGGGTCCTCCTGCGTGCCATGCTGAGAAGGCAGCGTGTCCAGCAACTCCAGCGCCCGGTCCGCGTCATACACCGCCACCCGCGCCGCCGCCGTGGCAATCGACGAGTTCCGCGCGCTGTCCACTTCCACCGCTTCATTCCGCGGCAGCCGTTGCGCCAGCGTAAACAATTCCTCGGCCCATTGCTTCTTGTCCGCCGCCATAATCTCGGGACGCATCGTGTACAGCAGTCGTGTCATCAGCGACACCCGCTGCTTCACCTCCAGCCCTCGTCCCAGCGTGTACGAATTGCGCACCATCTGCTGCGCCAACTCCATCTGCGCCCTTGAAACCACGGGCGCCGCGGCTTTCGACGTCTTCTTCTTCGCTTTACGCTTTGCTTTAACCGTCAGCAACCGCGCCTGCGCTGTTGCGCTTTGCGGCACTACGAGCAGTGCCATCAGAAATACCAGCACTCCCAGCTTCCACTTCGATCTAAGTTGCATACACATCACAAGAACCGTTCTCCCAAGATGCTACAATCCCGCCATGTCCAAGGCTCGTGCAAAGAAAATAAAGCTCCTGTTGCTGGATGTCGATGGCGTTATGACCGACGGCACTTTTTTCCTGATCCCTGTTCCCGACTCAGCCGTCCTCGCCAACAATGGCCAGATCGAAGTCAAAGCCTTCCATGCTCACGACGGTACAGCTTTCTCTCTCGCCCGCCACGCCGGCATTAAGACCGGACTCATCACCAAACGCGTATCGGAAACCGTACGCCTCCGTGCCCGCGATCTCAAAATCGAATACGTCTACCAAGGTGTAGGCGACAAACTTCTCGCCTTCAAGGAAATTCTACAAAAGGAAAAGCTCCGGCCCGAAGAAGTCGCATTCGTTGGCGACGACATCATCGACCTCCCTGTCATGCGCAATTGCGGACTCGCCTTTGCCGTAGCCAACGCCCGCGAAGACGTCAAGGACGAGGCCCACGTCATCACCGATCATAAGGGAGGCGAAGGAGCCGTCCGCGACGCCGTCGAGTACATTCTCAAAGCCCAAGGCTCGCTCGCCCGATGCGTCGACGCCTACATCTCCGATCGCATTCCCGCCGAAGACAAACACCAGTAACACGGATCAAGAATTAGTCACAGGAATCAGTCACATGGGGCAGCAAAAAAAATCCCACCGGCCTACTCAGCCGGTGGGTCACCGTTTCCCCTGAGAACGTGTCCGTTTCAGGAGGCTCTGTATTACTTAGACACAAGCCGCAAGAAAAAGTTGTCCCTACCCCAAAACTTTCTGTTACCCACCTGTAATGTGTCTGCTATCCGTAATGTTTCTGCTATCCGAAAAAAGTTCCTGAAGCCCGTGATGTTTCTGGTGCCCCACGTCCCGCCCGAGGCTTCATCGGGCTGACGTGGGTCTTTTGCCCTTGCCCTTGCCTTTGCCCTTGCACTTGCCTTTGCCCTTGCACTTGCCTTTGCCCTTGCCTTTGCCCTTGCCTTTGCCTTTGCCCTTGCCTTTGCCCTTGCCTTTGCCTTTGCCCTTGCCTTTGCCTTTGCCCTTGCCTTTGCCTTTGCCCTTGCCTTTGCCTTTGCCCTTGCCTTTGCCCTTGCCCTTGCCTTTCACCTTCCCACCGCGCCACAACCACCGTCGCCAGACAGTTCCCTAACACATTCACCCCGGTCCGCCCCATATCCATCAACTGGTCAATCCCGAGCAGGATAAACACCGGCTCCGTAGGCAATCCAAAGGCGCTCACCGTTCCGAGCAAAATCACCAGCGACGCCCGTGAAACTCCCGCCACTCCCTTGCTCGTCAGCATCAGTGTCAGCATCAGCAGCAACTGCTGCCCCAGTGACAAATGCACTCCCGCCGCCTGCGCCACAAAGATCGAAGCCAGCGCCAAATACAACGTGCTCCCGTCCAGGTTGAAGCTGTATCCCGTCGGCATCACAAAGGCCACCACCTGCCGAGGCACGCCCAGCGCTTCCATCTTTTCCATCGCAATCGGCAGAGCTGCTTCGCTATTCGCCGTCGCAAACGCAATCGTCACCGGCTCTGCCACCGCCTTCAAAAATCTTCGCAGCGGAACTCTCGCCATCAGAGCGACCGGCAGCAGCACTCCCAACACAAATATCGCCAGCGCCGCATACAACGTAGCCAACAGACGTGCCAGATTCCCAAGCACACCCAGCCCCGTCGATGCCACCGTGTACGCCAGTGCCGCCCCCGCTCCAATCGGAGCGAAAAGCATCACTATGTTCGTAAACTTAAACATCGTCTCAGCCAACGATTCCACCACCGCCAGCAAAGGCTTTCGCCGCTCCTCCCTCACCATCGCCAGCGCAATCCCAAAGAACACGGCGAACACCACAACCTGCAACACCTGTCCCTCGGCCACGCTCTTCGCAATATTTTCGGGAAACACATGCAGAATCGTATCCACCAATGTCAGCTTCTGTGTCGGCAGCGCCTCTCCCGCCGCCGTCCCCGTCAAGTGAATCCCTGCTCCAGCCTGCGAAAGGTGAATCGCCGAGAGCCCAATCACCAGCGCAAACGTCGTGATGACCTCGAAATACACAATGGCCTTCACGCCCATCCGCCCCACCCGCTTCAAATCCGCATGCCCCGCAATCCCGCTCACCAGCGTGGCAAACAGCAGCGGCGCAATGATCGTCTTGATCAGCCGCAGAAACACCAGGCTCAGCACCCGCAAATTCAGCGCCAGCCCCGGAGCATCATTTCCGATCTCCGCGCCCGCCACCATGCAAACAAATATCCAAGTAGTCAGCGAGCGCCGAATCCCCGCATAAACAAACAGCGCTGCAATCGCTGCCCACCGCAGCCAAAGCAGCGCATGCCCCATCCCCGCCCAAACAACTCCCACCTGATGCATCAGCACCACTTTCTAGCCCGGCTTCATCGGGCTGACGTGGGGTAGTTGCCCTTGCCGTTGCCCTTGCCCTTGCTCTTAACCTTGCCCTTGCTCTTAACCTTGCCCTTGCTCTTAACCTTGAAACCTTTCAACCTCGCGAAACCTTGAAAACCTCGCCTCATCTCAACAAATCTTCCAACTCCACTCCCGCATCCGTCTTCTCATCCCGATACTTCACAATCACCGGCGTGTAGACACTCAGCCCCCAGTCCTTCGCCTTTCCCTTCGTGATCGCTCTAGCTCCCGCCACCACCACCGCGCCTTCCGGCACCATCAGCGGCTCTGTTTCCGTTGCGCGATAAATCTCTCCCCGCACCGTATCAAACAGCGGAGTCGATCGCGTCAAAATCACACCCGACCCCAGCACGGCTTTTCGCCCCACCTGCGTTCCTTCGTAGATCCCGCAATTGCCTCCCACCAGCACATCGTCTTCAATGATGACCGGAGTCGCGTTCACCGGCTCCAGCACGCCTCCCACCTGTGAGGCCGCGCTCAAATGCACCCGCTTCCCGATCTGAGCGCACGAACCCACCAGCGCATGCGAATCCACCATCGTCCCTTCGTCCACATATGCGCCTACGTTGATGTACATCGGCGGCATGCAGATCACGCCCTTGGCCACATACGCGCCCGAGCGCACCGTCGAACCGCCCGGCACAATCCTCACTCCATCCCTGCATTGAAAATGTCGCACCGGATAAGTTTGTCGATCGACAAATGTAAATACATCTCCTGCATGGGTCTCCTCCGCCGCTCCCAGCCGGAACCCCAGCAGAATTCCTTCTTTCACCCAGACGTTTGCTTCCCAGCGCCCGTCCCGTTTCTCTGCCGCGCGCAACTCACCCAGCGACAGCGCCTCGCGAAACGCCTTGAATGATTCCAGCGCCCCGCACTCTCTCTTCGCATCCACTCCCAGCGCAAACAGCCGCTCGATCTCAAATCGTAAGTTGTTCATAGTGGTAGCAGTATAAGCCAGAGATCAGCCACAAAATACAGCGGAAATGAACTCCCGCCCGGAGCCTGATTCGATACCCCGCCGCATTTCTCTCCACACAGCAAAGCGGAGTCCCGCTGCCGCCGCCTCAAGCGACCGCAACCGAACTCCGCTCCAAAAGCTACTTACGATGCTGAAACGGGCTTATCTTCCGCCGAACGCGTACCCCACCCAGACCATTCCCTGCGTCACCAAATTACCGCCAAACTGCTGGTCCAGATTCGGAACATAGTGAATGTCAAACTGTGGACGAACAAAGAAGCCATTCTTCATGTAGATCGGCACGCCTACCCCGGCATGCAACTGGAAGTGGTTGGCGCTCGAAATGTACTGGTCAGAGTTCAAGTTCCCCAGCACACCGCTCTGGCTGATCGTGTCATAAAAGCGCATATTGGCTACGCCGATTCCACCCTCGAGTTGCAGCGCCGCCTGTTTCTTCCGCACCGGCCGCGCCACGGCATTCAAATCCCAGAACGTCATACGCGATTGAATCTTTTCTCCCGGTGAAATTGCATTGAAATCCGCATAGTCCTGCTTTGCCGGCTGGAACAAAACGTCCGTACCAACTCCAAAGCTATTCGTGAACATGTAGTCTCCATGGAAACCCATCATCACGCCCGAAAGGTGCCGAGTGGTTGCGCTGCAGAATGCATCGAGCTCCGGCAAGCAGGCGGTCCCTGAGTTGAAATCCAGTCCCACTCCGCTCGACTTAACATTTGCCGTCCCTAGTCCGAAACTAACATCGCCCGTTCTGGCCTGCGCACTAGCCAGCGGCACTGAAACGCAAAACATACAAAACAGGAGACCAAACAGAACAGCGCGTTTCATCTCGTGAGTACCCGCTAAACCAGACACCTTATCTTCTTGGCTCACAGTTCCCTCTTTCACTGAAACGAAATCTTCAACTCACAGCTTGACCTATAAACCCATGGATTCAGCAAACCACTCTCGAGCTACTCTCGTTTGAAGGATTTCTCTCTTTCAGATAACAACTACACACTTCGCAACACACCATCCCTTTGATGTTCCCTCACTGGTTCTGGTGCCCCACGTTGGTTCTGGTGCCCCACGTTGGTTCTGGTGCCCCACGTTGGTTCTGGTGCCCCACGTTGGTTCTGGTGCCCCACGTTGGTTCTTCTGGTGCCCCACGTTGGTTCTGGTGCCCCACGTTGGTTCTGGTGCCCCACGTTGGTTCTGGTGCCCCACGTTGGTTCTGGTGCCCCACGTTCCGACGCGACGCCGTTGCGCGTCTAACGCGGGGTAGTTGACTTTGCCCTCGCTCTTGTCCTTGCTCTTGTCCTTGCTCTTGTTCCTGCTCTTGTTCCTGCTCTTGTTCCTGCTCTTGTCCTTGCCCTTGCTCTTGTTCCTGCTCTTGTTCCTGCTCTTGTTCCTGCTCTTGTCCTTGCTCTTGTTCCTGCTCTTGTTCGTAGGGTCATCCTGAGCGCAGCGAAGGACCCCGTTCCGCTCAAACCTTCCGCGCCCCTCAGCCATTCCAACCAGCGATCGATTTTGCCCTCCCCCACTCCCTTCCGAATTGTTCTAGAATTTCCCTGTGGGGACACCAGAAGACCATCTTTCCTGGGCGCATCCCGTCGTGCGCGAATGGTTCATCTCGCGTTTCGGCACGCCCACCGAGCCGCAGATTTCCGGCTGGCCGCACATCCTCGCCCAGCGTGACACTCTCATTTCGGCTCCCACCGGAAGCGGCAAAACTCTCGCCGCCTTTCTCGCCTGCATCGACTCCCTCGTCCGTCAGTCTCTCGACGGAAGCCTTCGCGAGCGCACCCAGGTCCTCTACATCTCGCCGCTCAAGGCTCTCGGCAACGACGTGCAGAAGAACCTTGACCAGCCTCTCTTCGAAATCCAGCAACTCGCTGCCCAGCGTGGCTACCTCATGCCCGGCATCCGTACCATGGTGCGCACCGGAGACACGCCCCCTCGCGACCGTGCCCGCATGTTAAAAGTGCCTCCGCACATTCTCGTCACCACCCCCGAGTCCCTCTACATCCTTCTCACCGCCGCCCGCAGCCGCGAAACTCTTCGCCACATCCACACCGTCATCGTCGACGAGATCCACGCCCTCGCCAACAACAAACGCGGAGCCCACCTCGCCCTCTCCCTGGAGCGCCTCGAAGTCATCACCCACCAACGCCCCAACCGCATTGGCCTCTCCGCCACCCAGCGCCCTCTCTCCCTCGTCGCCGAATTTCTAAGCGGCAACGACACTCGTGCCCGCGCTCATGACGTTCACAATGCCGATGACGTTAACGATCCTGATGACGCTCACAATGCTCATGACGTTCACAATGCTGATGACGTTAACGATCCTGATGACGTTAACGATGCCAGTGACGTTAACGATGCCAGTGACGTTAACGATGGAGTGTGTCATCCTGAGCGAAGCGAAGGACCTCGCAGCTTCGAAAGCCTTCAGGACTCCCCAGCTCTTGACCTTGATCTTGATTGTCACAGCGAAGGACCTCGTGCTTCGAGCGCTGGGGAGAGCACGAAGCCCATTGCTGCATCAACACATGTCGATCCCATCACCATCCTCATCCCATCCACTCGCCCGCTCGACCTCGCCATCGAACTCCCCTCCAGCGAACTCGGCCCCATCGCCTCCAACGAAATGTGGGACGAAATTTACCAACGCCTCGAGCAACTCGCTCTCGAGCACCGCTCCACTCTCGTCTTCGTCAACACCCGACGCCTCGTCGAACGCATTTCGCACCACCTCTCCGAGCGCATGGGCGAAGATAAGGTAGCCGCTCACCACGGCTCCCTCTCGCGCCATCTCCGCCTCGAATCCGAGCGCCGCCTCAAGCAGGGCGAGTGCCGTATCCTCATCGCCACCGCCTCGCTCGAACTCGGCATCGACATCGGCAACGTCGATCTCGTCTGCCAGATCGGATCTCCCCGCGCCATCGCCATCGCGCTCCAACGTGTAGGCCGTGCCGGACACTGGCGTGGAGCCATCCCCAAGGGCCGCTTCTTCGCCACCACACGCGACGAACTCGTCGAGTGCGCCGCCATCATCCGCGCCATCCGCCAATCGGACCTCGATCACCTCATCCTCCCCAACGCGCCCCTCGACATCCTTGCCCAGCAGATCGTAGCCACCTGCGCCGCCGACGAATGGAACGAGGACGAACTCTTCTCTCTCGTCCGCCGCGCCCGCAACTACCGCAACCTCTCGCGCGAAGCCTTTGACAAAATCCTCCTCATGCTCAGCGAAGGAATCAGCGCCAAACGTGGACGCTTCGGCGCCTACCTCTATCGCGACCGGGTAAACCACCGCCTCCGTGCCCGGCGAGGCGCGCGCCTCGCCGCCATCACCTCCGGCGGAGCCATCCCCGAAACCGCACTCCTAAGTGTTGTCGCTCTCCCCGAGGAAACCGTTATCGGCTCGCTCGACGAGGACTTCGCCATCGAGTCCCACGCCGGCGACATCATGCTCCTCGGCAACACCAGTTGGCGCATCCGCCGCGTAGAAGCCAAAACCGGACGCGTCCTCGTCGAAGACGCTCACGGCCAACCTCCCACGATTCCCTTCTGGCGTGGCGAGGCCCCCGCTCGTACCTTCGAACTCTCCACCCACGTCGGCACCCTCCGCCAACTCCTCTGCGATGAAATTGATGATTCTGAGGACAGTGATCTTGCGTGTCATCCTGAGCGCAGCGAAGGACCTCGCACCTTCGAGTCTCTTCAGGACTCCCCAGTTCTTGATCTTGTGTGTCATCCTGAGCGCAGCGAAGGACCTCATACCGGAGCCAACTCCGCGGGTGGCCCACATGTGCCTTCTTTTGGCACCTGTGGGGAGCAGGCAACAATTCCCTCCAAAGATTGTGATCTCCCCCGCTCCACCGTTAATGGCTCCTCCCCTTCATCGACGAATGTCGATGTATCCACGGACGAACCAGTTCTCGAAGCCGGAGGTTGGGGCAGTGTGAGCGACCTCTCCTCCTTCCTCGACCCCGAGTCCCTCCGCCAGCTCACTGCCTACATCCGCGAAGGCCGCACTGTCCTGGGAGCCGTCCCTACGCAGCACACCATCATCGCCGAGCGCTTCTTCGACGAAGGCGGCGGCATGCAACTCGTCATCCACGCCCCCTTCGGAGCCCGCATCAACCGCGCCTGGGGCCTTGCCCTCCGCAAACGCTTCTGCCGCAGCTTCAACTTCGAACTGCAAGCCTCTGCCACCGACGATGGCATCAACATCGCTCTCGCCGAACAACACAGCTTCCCTCTCGCCGATGTTTTCCACTTCCTCCAACCCGAGACAGTCGAGGAAATCCTTCAGCAAGCCGTGCTCACCGGCTCCCCCATCTTCGCCACCCGCTTCCGCTGGGGCGCCAACCGCTCCCTCGCTCTCCTCCGTTTCCAGAACGGCAAGAAGGTCCCCCCGCAAATTCAGCGCATGCGCAGCGACGATCTTCTCGCCGCCGTTTTCCCCGACGTAGCCGCCTGCTTTGAAAACATCGAAGGCGACATCAAGATTCCCGATCACCCTCTCGTCGAAGAAGTAATGAAGGACGTAATGTATGAGGCCATGGACATCGACGGCCTGCGCCACGTCCTCGAAGGCATCCGCGACGGCAGCATCCAAACCATCGCCGTCGATACCCCCGTGCCCTCCCAGTTCGCGCACGAGATCCTCAACGCGAACCCCTACGCCTTCCTCGACGATGCCCCACTCGAAGAGCGCCGTGCCCGCGCCGTCCAACTCCGCCGCACCCTCCCCGCCTCCGTACTCGAAGAGGCAGGCAAGCTCGACCCCGCGGCCATCGCGCAAGTCGTCGAAGAATCCCGCCCCGACCTCCGCGATGCCGACGACCTCCACGACCTCCTCCAAACCCTGATCCTCTTCCCCAACCCAACGCCCAGAGTAGCCGGCGCCCCATTTGGCATGAGTGAGGCTTTCATCTCTCACTCAACGCAACCGGGTGGCCCACATATGCCTGCTTCTGGCATGTGTGGGGATGAGGCATCAGTCTCTCAATTAGCTTCTGCTCTTCCCCAGCTCACCCGCTGGATGCAAGATCTAGTCGAGTCCCGCCGCGCCACGGGTGGCCCACATATGCCCTCTTTTGGCATGTGTGGGGATCAAGCATCATTCCCCTCACAAGCTTTTGACCTTGCCCAACTCACCCGCTGGATGCAAGATCTAGTCGAAACCCGCCGAGCCGTCTTCGCCTTCGTCGGCGATCGTGAGTTCTGGGTCGCCTCCGAAAAGTCCCAACACTTTGCATCGATATATGTCGATGTATCCTTCTCCCCAGACCCACCCGAACTCCCCCTCAATACGCCAGCGCCCGAGGAAATCCTCGACCGCTCCCTGCTCGGCTGGATGCAGCATACCGGACCATTAACCAGTCAGAAACTAAGCACTCTTTTTGCTGTTGACGAGAATGCCAATCCTTCCGCCCTCCACACAACTATTGACGGCGAAGTAAAACCCCCTTCCGAAACGATTGCCCAAACAGTCAATCGTCCCCATGCCACCCTCGCCGCAATCGAAGCATCGCTCCTCCGCCTCGAAGCCACCGGAGCAATCCTCCGCGGCCACTTCCGCAGCACCTCCGGCCCTCTCGAATGGTGCGACCGACGACTGCTCGCACGCATCCACCGCCTCACCGTAGCCACCCTCCGTAAGCAGATTGAGCCAGTAACGGCGGCCCAATTCATGCATTGGCTTCTGCGATGGCAGCACCTCACCCCCAGCACCGCCCTCCGCGGCGAGCACGGATTGCTCGAGGCCTTGCGCCAACTGCAGGGCTTTGAAATCCCCGCCAGCGCCTGGGAGCGCCACATCCTCTCGCGCCGCATCGCCGACTATGACGGCGCTGCCCTCGACCAGCTTTGCCTCATGGGCACCGCCGGATGGGGACGCCTCTCCCCTCATCCTGCAACACTCGAAAATATGGGAACTCGCGCTCGCCGCATCGTTCCTACCTCCGTCGCCCCCATCACCTTCTTCCTCCGCGAAGACTGCGCCTGGATGCAGCCTCGCCCCCACGATGCCATTCCCGAGCCCGGATTAAGCGGCTCTGCGCAACTTGTGCTCGACACTCTCCGCCGTCGCGGTGCCTCCTTCTTTGCCGACCTTCTCCGCCTCACCGCCCTCGAACGCCTCGAAGTCGAGCGCGGATTATGGGAACTGGTCGCCGCCGGATTCGTCACCGCCGACGGATTCGACAACCTTCGCGGCCTCATCTCGAAAGCGCATCCAATCGCAAATTCATCGCGAGGCAAACGCCCGCGCCACACCGCCGGCCGCTGGTCCCTGCTCTGGGATTCACACGATGATGCGCATGACGGAGCGCAGGACGACACGAATTCACCCAGTAAATACGCACCTCAAACACCCCCCACCACCGAGCGCATCGAGGCCACTTGCTGGATGCTCCTGCGCCGTTACGGCATCGTCTTCCGTGAATTGCTCACACGCGAATCGAACCTACCCAAGTGGCGCGAACTTCAATTGGCCTTCCGCCGCCTCGAAAATCGCGGCGAAGTACGCGGCGGACGCTTCGTCTCCGGCTTTGTCGGCGAGCAATTTGCTCTCCCCGTTGCGGTTGAGAGTGTGCGCGAAAGCCGCAAATTAACTGCCTCCAACGAGGTCATCACCATTTCTGCCGCCGACCCTCTGAACCTCGTCGGCATCATCGTACCCGGCGAACGCATCCCCGCCATCGGCCCTCGCAGCGTGAATTTTCGCGATGGCGTCTACGTTCCCGATGCTCCCGCCCCAGCGCTCGCCGTGCTTCCGGAAACTTCGTTCCCATATGATTCGCCCGCGCACGAGGCCGCGGTGTAAGCTGTCGCCAGCGCATAACGGTGCCCGATGCCTGATGAATTGATTGAAGGTCGCGACTACACGGTGGATGAGCGGGGGCTTCTCGTATTCACCGCCGCCTATCTGCTACGCCGTGGCACATGCTGCGGAAGTGGATGCCGCAATTGTCCCTACGGAGGAAAATCTCTTGCGGAGCAGGAAATACGCGGCTATGACGACATTTGACTTAACAGCCCACACTAGTTGAGAATGGATAAGTCGCAAGTGATTGCGATCCCAACCAAAGTGGGCCTGTGGCGCAGCTGGGAGCGCGCTTCCATGGCATGGAAGAGGTCGTCGGTTCGATCCCGACCAGGTCCACCAATTAAATCAACAACTTAGCGGAAAGCCTCAAAATCGTTTGCCCGCATTTTGCCCGCAAATGGAATGATCTTGCCGCGCGACGGCACCTTCTGCTTTTCCTCTCCCTTCTCTGTGCGCTGCGATTCCCGTGCCGCGAGCCCATCTCCTGAATGAATGTTCTGCTCCGTTCCCTGCGATCCTGGCGGTGGCTGCGTTTCCGGACCATGAGTGCCGGTCGCCATCAGCTCGTCGTGAATGGAGTTGATCGCGCGCCGAACCTCCGGTTCGAGCGACTGCATGTAGACTTCCATGGTCGTCGCCAGGCGGCTGTGCCGCATCATGCCCTGGATGTCCTTCGGGTGCGCCTTCGATTTACCGAGAGTGGCAATCGTCCGGCGAATGACCTGAAAGGTCAGCTTCGGAAGCCCAAGGTCGTCCGCCAGCTTGTGCAGCACACGCTTGCGATAGTTGCCCGTGTCCATCGGCTCACCGAAACGTCCGGGGAACATAAAGGCATCCGCAGAGACATCCTTGCCCTTTTTTCTGCACTCCTCGCGGTACTCCACGATTTCCCCGGCCAGGACTTCGGCGATCGGCACTTGGGCAATACTCCCCTTGGTCTTGCCGTAGGGGCGAATCTTGCCCTTGTAAATCGTCTCCTGAATGTCGAGGGTGTGTCGCATTTCGAGGAAGCAGCGCCAGCGCAGCGGAAACAGCTCACTCGGCCGAAGCGCGTTCGACATATCGAGCTTCATCAGAATCCAGTCCCGAAGGCTGAGTTCGCCGAGCTTCTCCAAAGTCGCCCGCAGTTGGTCCCAGGTGAGCGTCGTCTTGTCCACCTCCCGCAGATTCGTGGGAGGCTTGAGCTTGCGCGCCGGGTCCTTCGGAAGAAAGCCTTGATCGACTGCTTCCGCAAAGATGTCTCGCACGTAAGCCCGCATCTGCAACACTCGGTCCTTGGAACGGATTTTAGCCAGTTGATTGAGATGGGTCTGAAGAATAACCTTGTCGAAGTTTTCGAGGCGATAGTCTGCGAAGAAATCAACGAGGTCTGCCTGAATCAGATACTTCTTGACCTTGGCAGTTTCCTCTCTCCAGTCCCCCTCCTTCAGTGGCAGGTAGCGGTTTTTGACGAACCACGCGAAGGTGACTGAACCGTTGACAGCGGCTTGGTCCCCCGTCGCGCGTCCGCCGAGTTTGGCGATCTCGCCCTCCAGTTTCTCCCTCGCCTGCGACTTCGACATCTCTGCCCGAAAGCCCAGGACGAAGGAATGAGTAACGAGTTTGGGTTCCTTCGTTTCAGAATCAAGTTCGGTACGGCGGAAATTGCCATGCCATTTCGATCCCCGAAGCCTGACCCATCCTTTCTGGTATGAGACTCCCATTTGTCCCTCAATTTCTGTGTGGAGGAAACAAGTGGCCATCTCCATTTTACCGGCGTTTGCGCCGTAAATGGGAGGCCCGTTCCCGCTCTCTCAGAAACTCTTCGATCCCGCTTGCGCGGTAACGCAAGGCGCCGTCGCTCATACGGATTACCGGCAAGTAAGGCAGTCTCCGCGAGGAGTGATCCCACACCCAATCCTTGCTGACCTTCAGCATGAGGGCGACTTCTTCGGCGGTCAGCAGCAGATCGACCGCCTCCTGCATCGTGGTTAATATGGACCCCATAAAGGCGACCTCCATCGGGACTTGTCGTGCCTGTGAAATCTGTGGACTTCAAGAACGTAGGCACTCGTACTTGCTGCAAACAGATTGGTGGGCGATAAGTCCACCGTCCAATGAAAAGTAGGAAACGCATTAGGCGCGGCGGTCATAACGAGCATTTGGAACAATTTTGTGCAACCTGGTTTTCCAGAGCTGCATCGAACGGTCATCATGGCGTCCGGCGTACAAAGCGCAGAAATTAATGTATTTGTTGTCCTTCCCGGTCTCATCTAGGAGGATTGCCATGGTGCTGCCAGAAATTCGATTACTGCAAGCGGCGATAGTCTTGGCCGAAGAACTCAACTTCTCCCGAGCAGCCGCACGGCTGCGCATCGACCAATCCACGCTGAGCAAACGAATTATGGAGTTGGAAGCGATGGTCGGGTTGCGCCTATTCAAACGCAATCACCAGCTTGTTGAATTGACCGAACCTGGCCGTCATTTCGTACAGGAAGCGCGAAATGCCCTACTGCACACTGAACGCGCAGTTTTGAGTGCCACGGCTGCATCGCGCGGAGCCGACGAGGTTCTTAATCTCGGCAAGTCGGCCTACACCGATCCGTTTCTAGTTACAACGCTCCAGTCGGTTCAGCTTCCTCTCTATCCTGGCCTGAAAGTGAAACTGTGGAGCAACTATTCGCACGAACTTGCACACATGGTTGCAACGGGAAAACTGGACATGGCATTGGTTACAGCCATTCCAGACACGCCCACTCTCAGCTTTCTAACAGTCGCCGAAGCCCTGTTCTATATCGCACTGTCCAAAGAGGACCCGCTTGCAGATCGCAAAGAACTTCGCTTCGAAGATTTGCAAGCTTGCGAGTGGATTCTCTTCGCTTCCTACGTCAACCCACATGTTTTCGAGATGATTCAGAAGGTCGCTTCCGAAAAGGGGATCACTGCTTCTGATGTGCATTACGTCATGACCGCAGAAGAAGCGTCGGAACTCGTGCTGGCGCAAAAGGGAGTGGCATTCCTGCCCCGCGATGCAGCTTGGCGAATTGCATCCGAGGGCATTACGATGCGACCACTCGTGGAGGATCGCCTAAAGCTTGTTACTCGGCTGACTACGCGATCTGACAATAAAGCTCGATTGGTGAGTGAATTCGTCCGTGCTGTGGGACGCAAGTTGAAGAACATCCCTTCCTCTCCGCAGGGACGCCTACCTCTAGCTGGATGAGCCAGCGTCCGATGAATTGTCCTTGCTCCCGGCGAGGTCCTTGACCTCTCGTATCTCGATATTCAACGGACCATCGAGACCACACTTCGGACAATGATAGATGCCGGAGGTAATCGCTCTGCCTATGTACTCCTCTCTTCGGAAGGCGCTACCGCAGTGCACGCATACATGAACATGTTCAAGTGTGTATCTTTTCCCTTCTGACTTTTCCATTACCAGACACCTCGCGTCCGGGCCGGCTAAAGAGTCGTGTCCTCATTTTTTCTGGTATTGCTCGTTGCTGACGTGCTCCAGCCAATCAACGACTTTTCCATCCAGCTTTTCCTGAATGGCGATGTGGCTCATGGCTGTCGTCGGTGTCGCCCCGTGCCAGTGTTTTTCCATAGGTGGAAACCAGACGACATCGCCAGGATGAATTTCCTCGATTGGACTGTCCGCCCGCTGCACCCAACCGCAACCTGCCGTTACGACGAGCGTCTGTCCAAGTGGGTGCGTATGCCACGCCGTGCGTGCTCCTGGCTCAAAGGTGACGAGGCCGCCGCTTACCCGAGCCGGGTCTGGTGCCTGGAATAACGGGTCGATCCGCACCGTACCGGTAAACCAATCCGCCGGACCCTTTGTTGAAGGTTGTGAACCCACTCTCTTAATTTCCATTTCATCAACTCCTTAGTCTCGATTAGACATGTTGTGATGCACAGTACAGTGCGATACGCCGATCCTGTCAGTGTGCACGTTTCTCGATTACATCTTTTACCACTGGGAGCGCCGAGAATGCGTTCGGCCACCCGGCATAGAAAGCCAGGTGTGTCACGACTTCCCCAGCCTGCTCCTGTGTCAGCCCGTTATCCATTGCTCTGTTGAGGTGGTATGTGACCTCCGCCACATGGCCGGATGCAATCAGAGCGCTGACTGTCACCAGGCTTCGATCACGAGGCGAAAGATCCGGGCGCAGCCAGAGGTCGTGGAACAGAACATCCGTGGTGTACTTTACGATTCCCGGAGCGACCTTGCCGAACTGCTGTTCAACGCGCGCCGCGCGTTTTGCCTCTACATCCTTGTCGAGCGGAAGAAGCGCGGGCGAAGTTACAGGAAGCTGATCGCTTTCGATTTTGTGACTTGCGAAGACTTCCTTTGCAATGGCGGCCGCCGAGATGGCATTTCCCCAGCCTGAATAGAACGCGAGATGCGTGATGATCTCAGAAAGTTCGCGCGGCTTAACGCCATTGTCGAGAGCAAGATTGAAATAATAGGGCATTTCAATTGTCTCGTCCCGCGCGATCAGAGCTGCAACCGTCACAATACTGCGGTCACGTGGCGTGAGCCCCGGCCGCTTCCACAGATCGCCGAGAATGCGGTTCTGCGTGTACTGCTCAAGGGCCGGTGAGACTTTGAGGATATCCTTAAGTGTCGGTGTTGTTGGCACTGCATTTGAGTCGTTCATCGCCGCTGTTTTCTCCATTTGAGCAAGAGCCGAAATTGTAGAAAGCGAGATCAGAAATAGAAAGAGAAGCTTCATAGTGGATCTCGTTACCTCCTGTGTTGTCCATCGCTCGCTTTCGTCCGCGGTCCGAGTAATTTCGCCCGCCTGGGCGGTCCACAAGGCCAATTCATTACCGATACGTCATTTGCTCAACTTCTGCTGGATACCGGTCGCCATATACGGGGATCTTTGCAGTGGCGCTGTCGAGTTTGTGGAGGTCATCCGAGGTAAGTGCTAGGACAGTTGCTCCGATGTTCTCCTCAACCCGTTCAAGTTTGGTGGTTCCGGGGATTGGAGCGATCCACGGTTTCTGTGCAAGCAACCAGGCGAGAGCGATCTGCGCGGCGGTCGTATTCTTCTTCGCTGCGAAAGCCTGAATGAAATCGACGAAAGCGCGATTCGCCTTGCGGGCCTCGGGTGAAAAACGGGGGAAGGTGCTGCGGTTATCTTCCTGGTCAAACTGAGTATTTTCAGTAATCGTCCCGGTAAGAAACCCCCTGCCAAGAGGACTGTACGGAACAAGGCCGATACCGAGTTCTTCAATTGTTGGCAATATTTCTTCTTCCGGGCGTCTCCACCACAGCGAGTATTCACTTTGCAGCGCGGTCACCTGCTGAACAGCGTGTGCGCGCCGTATAGTTTGTGCTCCTGCTTCCGACAACCCGAAGTGCTTGACCTTGCCTTCCCAAATCAGGTCCTTCACTGCTCCGGCCACATCCTCGATTGGCACCGCCGGGTCGACCCGGTGCTGATAGAGCAAATCAATCGAATTGACACGGAGTCGCCTCAGTGAGGCCTCCACGGTCTGCCGGATGTACTCCGGCCTGCTGTTCAGGCCCATCGGATGCGGATTGTTCGCCGAGTCGAATTGGAATCCAAACTTCGTTGCGATCACCACTTGGTCACGCACAGGTCTGAGGGCTTCGCCCACAAGCTCTTCATTCACGAACGGACCATACACTTGAGCCGTATCGAAGAAGTTGATGCCGCGATCAACCGCTCCTCGGATGACTGCGATCATTTCCTGCTTGGTTCCCGCAACTGGACCGTGCCCGCGGGTCATCCTCATGCAGCCTAATCCGATTGCCGAGACTTCTAGGTTGCTCTTCCCAAGTTGGCGTCGTTCCATTGCCTCTCCTTTCGTGCGGTGGTGTGGTCTACCTTCGAACCGGAAGTTCTCAGCGCTCTTGCGCTGTCCCGAGATACTGTTCGTCACTGACCTTTTCCATCCAGTCAACCACCCTGCCGTCGACGTTTTCCTGAATCGCAATATGCGTCATCGCACTGGTGGGTGAAGCTCCGTGCCAATGCTTAACCCCTGGGGGAATAACCACTATGTCTCCTGCGCGGATCTCCTGGATGGGGCCTCCCCACTCCTGAATCCTCCCGACGCCAGCGGTCACAATTAGTGCTTGGCCAAGTGGATGCGTGTGCCATGCAGTTCGTGCGCCGGGCTCAAATGTAACGGAGCCAGCAGCGACTCTGGAGGGTTCTATCACTGGGAATAGCGGGTCAATGCGTACCGAACCAGTAAAGATTTGAGCCGCTCCTTTCATCGAAGTCTGCGATCCGTTGCGAATGATTTTGATAGTTTGCGCCTTACCTGTCGGCGTTGCCGAGAGAGAAGGTGCTTTCGAGTTCGACGGAACCTGCTGTGTCTGGGCCGGCGCTAAGACGAGAAAATGCAGAAAGACGAGAAAATGCAGAAACATGACCGACAAGACACTCTGTTTCATTTTCGAATCCTCCTTGTTTCAGTGACGGACAGTTGGATCATTCCATTCACTCCTTGATCGTCACATAGGCCGGAAGAGACCGGTTCGGTGCATCGGGTGAAATATAGTGTCCGCTGCTGGACGATGTTTCGATCGCTGCAAGCAGACTGTGAAGTGCAACGGCATCGTCGAAGCTTGGTGCCGTATGCGTGCCCTTTCGTAGGTCAGAGGCCATCCGGGCATAGATGCGCGCCACATTTCCCGGTATCACATCGGCGGGGAAGCCATCACAATAAGATATGGGCAGTTCCAAGGTGCGAAGTGTCTGGTCGTCGCCCCGGCCCCCTGCAAGTGAAAGCGAAACCATCTGGGCATGCCCGGTGGGTCCCGTTACTCGAATATCGCCCGCGGTACCGTTGATGTCCCAGGTCAGCCCTACGCCGTCTCGCGGCATGCCGCCGCGATAATGAATGGAAACCGGTGCCCCACTGTCGAGCCGCCCGCTCACCAAGACTTGGTCGGGCGCCGTCATCGGCAGCATCATTCCCGTCTCGACCGCCTGGACCTCGTGTCGGCGGTTCGTGACGACCGCCGACAATTCCACAATTTCGCCCAGTACGTCGCGCAAGGCCGCCAGCGTGTGTCCCATCGGGATCGTCAGCATGGTCGCTCCGTTGGTGCGGTCGAGCAGATAGCCGTATGTTTCTGGACTACTGATCGAAGCTCCCCAGTTGCCTCCCCAAGCCGTGAGAGTGGTGGACAGCACGTCACCGACGAAGCCGTCGGCGATGAGCGTGCGTAGGTAGGCGATCGCCGGCGCCACGCGCGCCTGATTGCCGACGACACCGAGCACGCCATTGCTCCTGGCAAGCGCCGCCAGTTCCTCGGCCTCGGCGAGACCATTGCCGAGGGGCCACTCGCAGTACACATGCTTACCAGCGGTGATTGCCGCTTTGACGATTTCCAGGTGATGCGGTACCTTTACCGTCACAGTGACGACGTTGATCTCTGGCGAGGCTAACAGTTGGGCGACATTGTCGAACGCGTGGGGAAGACCGCAGGCCGAGGCGGCCGCTTCGGCGCTGGTGCGGCTGGTGTTGGCAACGCCGACAATCTCGTAGGTATCGGACAGGGCACGAAGCGCCGGGATATGGGCAATCGCCGCCCAACTGCGGCCAGCGTGCAGGCCTACGATACCTACTCGGAATCGGCGTTCAACCATCGTAATGTCCTTTCATAGCAACAGAAAGTGCTCCTCCGTCCGTCACAGGAAAGCACCGTTATCAACTTGGAGTACCGGGCCGGTGACGGCCACACTCATATTGCTAGCCAAGTAAAGCGCGGCGTTATGCCTGATCGAATCGGCCTCGTGATCGGCACGCTCAGATTCGCGTATTTCTCGGAGAATTCCAGCATCACGCTTCCACCTTCCTGCTCACCAGCGGCCCACCCGGCGTTATAGAAATACATCGTTGTCAAATCGCTGTATCGCCTACGCGGAAGTAGTCATATCGATCACAAAGCGATAGCGCACGTCCTTGTTTACAACTCGGTCGAACGCTTTGTTGATATTCGCTGGTTGAATCAACTCGACGTCAGCTTTGATATTCCGTGCCGTGCAATAATCGATGACTTCCTGCGTCTCTGCTATGCCACCGATGATTGAGCCGGCAAGGCTTCGCCGAGCACGTGCGAGTCCTAAGCCGTGCACATCCTCAAGCGGATTCATTGCTCCAACATTAACGAGAGTGCCGTCGAGCTTAAGGAGATTGATGAACGGCTGCATCGGGAAGGCTTCTGGCACCGTGGAAATCAGGAAATCGAACTTAGCGAGTCCCTTCATCGCCTCAACGTCAGTCGATAGCACTGCTCCCTGTGCACCCAACCTCCTGGCATCAGCGATCTTGCCCGGCGATGTAGTGAACACAGTAACGTCAACCTTGCGAGCCACGGCCAGTTTCACCGCCACATGGCCCAGACCTCCAAGCCCGATCACGCCCACACGCTGACCGCCTGCCACCTTCCAGTGCTGCATCGGAGAAAAAGTTGTGATGCCGGCACATAGTAGCGGCGCTGTCGCCGGAAGATCTGCTCCCGGCGGGATGCGAATTACGAAATGCTCAGTAACGACGATTTTGTTGGAATAGCCGCCGAGGGTATGCTTGCCTGTTGCAGGATCGGGAGAGTCGTAAGTCAAGGTATTACCCTTAAGACAATACTGCTCAAGATCAGCTTGGCAATTCTCGCAGGTTCCACAGGAATTAACCATGCAGCCAACACCCGCGATGTCGCCGATCTTAAACTTGGTGACCGCGCTGCCCACCGCCTGCACCCGGCCGATAACTTCATGGCCGGGCACGCAGGGGTAGTGAGTCGGCCCCCATTCACTACGAGCGACATGGATATCGGAATGGCAGACTCCACAGTACAGCACATCTAGCAGCACATCGCGTGGGCCAACGACGCGACGCTCAATTTGCAGAGGTCCGAGGGGACTGGTCGCGCTGGTCGCACCGTAAGCGCGCGCTGGAAATGGGCCACCTCCTACCGATGCCCCGGTGTCTGCGGCATTCGCGGCTGGGACTAAACTCGCCATCAACGGTGCAGCCAGCAAGCCCGCACCCACCATTAGAGCTTCGCGCCGACTTGGCATTACAGCGTCGGGACTTCGCGGCTTATCATCGAACTGTTTGTGCATGCGTGTTCCTTTCATATGAAGATGCAATGCTTTTTCCGCCGATATTTACATCTTGTATCCAGGCTTTTTGTAGAGGTTATTCGACTTGTTTTGAATGTCGGGTTTGTAGACTTTTTCTGCCCAATCCTGAGATTGGACTTCTTCGATTGCTACCGAAATTGATTCTTCTCCATAGTTCAAAATGTCCATTACGTTCTTAGCGATTTCTTCAGCGAGCCGAGTCTTTTGTTGTTCTGATTTGCCAGGCCATAACTTCACAATTACATGAGGCATTGTTTCCTCCTTCGTCTGACATCTTTCAGCACCATCTCGATCAACGATTGGTTTCGTGCGGCGTGATTCTGACCGTCGCTGAGCGGGCGCGGGCGCTGATCATCGGGTTGAGATACGAGTTGCCTTTGTACTTCGCTTTGTAAGCGTCATCGATTCGGTCATTGATCGCACCATCAACCTCATAGAATGCGACTTCCTTCGTCAGGCCAGCGGCGGTGATCCTGCCCGCCTTCTGTCGTAATGCAGCCTGATACCAGCGGGAATCTTTCCCGCTGTATGCGCGCACATAAAGCGCATCGCCGACCATAACGGACCAAATCCACGTGGGTGTGCCATACGTTACTCCGTCCTCACGGAACGGTGAGATGTGCAGGTCATCGGTCTCAGCAATCTTGCGCAGTTCATCTCTTGCCCATGTTGTCATGTTGTTAACTCCCTCCACGCCTCTCTTCGTGATGCGACCTCAAGGGCGTAGCAGCGCCTTGATCGCTCGACGCTCGTCCATGGCACGATAACCTTCCGCCACTTGATCGAGGGAAAGTGTCAAATCAAAGACCTTGCCAGGGTTGATCTTTCGATCCCAGACCAGATCGATCAGTTGCGGCAGGAAGCGGCGTACAGGCGCCGGGCCACCGTGGAGGTGAACATGGGCATAAAACAGTTGTGGCCCGTCGAGCGATACACCATGGGGCACACCGACATAACCAACGGAGCCGCCTGGACGTACAGAGCAAATTGCCTGCATCATCGACTCCTGCGTCCCGACGCATTCAAGGACCGCATCGGCTCCGACTCCGTCAGTCAGTTGCTTGATCCGCGTAACGCCCTCATCGCCGCGCTCGGTCACGATCTCAGTTGCGCCGAATTCGAGCGCAAGGTCCTGCCGGGTCTTGTGGCGGCTCATGGCAATGATTCGCTCTGCACCCATCTGCTTGGCCGAGAGCACGCCGAGCAGGCCCACTGCTCCGTCACCGACGACCACGGCCGTTGCGCCTGGCTTCACGTTAGCGGCAACGGCGGCGAACCAGCCGGTACCCATTACATCGGAGAGAGTCAGCAGACTCGGAATTAGGTCGTCCGAGGGAACCTCTGGCGTTGCCACGAGCGTTCCGTCTGCAAGCGGCACGCGCAGCAGGGGGGCCTGCGCCGTGCTAACGAACTCACGGTGCTGGCAGGAAGACTGGTAGCCAGCATGACAATGCGGACAGGTGCCATCAGAGGCGAAAAAGGAGCCAATGACGAATTGTCCCGGCCGGATGGAATGAACTTCGCTCCCAACTTCCTCGACAATGCCACAGTATTCGTGCCCCATCGGGGTCGGCTGAGTAATTGGCTGAATGCCACGGTAAGGCCAAAGATCGGAACCGCAGACGCACGCGGCTGAAACCCGGATAATGGCATCCGTGGACTTGACTATCTTCGGCGTCTCGCGCTCTTCAAAGCGTACGTCGCGCGGGCCATAAAGAACAGTTCCTCGCATCACAATTCCTCCTTGGATAAACTAGGCACATCGGCATTCGCTGGCGCGCCGGTATTAGAGGTAAGTTTCTTTTCCGTCGCCTCGTGCTCCCTGCACCTTGACCTTCGAAGCGACCAGATCGATTTCGCGAAGGTCCTCCGGAGTCAATTCGACGGCAATAGCTCCGAGATTTTCTTCAAGACGATTCAGCTTTCTGGTACCCGGGATAGGAACAATCCACGGTTTCTGAGCCAGAAGCCACGCCAATGCGATTTGAGCAGCCGTCGCCTGTTTCCTGCTCGCAATCTCGCGCACCAGATCGACCATAGGCTGATTGGCTCGCCGGTTTTCCTGCGTAAAGCGAGGAAAAACAGAGCGCATATCGCGGGGATGGAAGGTAATCTCGCTATCGACCTTACCTGTAAGAAATCCCTGCCCCAATGGGCTCCAGGGCACGAAACCAATTCCCAGTTCCTCGCACACCGGCAGAATTTCAGCTTCAGGATCTCGGGACCACAGTGAATATTCGCTTTGTATTGCCGTGATGTGTTGAACTGCATGTGCCCGACGTATCGTTTGCGCACTCGCTTCGGAAAGGCCAAAGTGCTTCACCTTGCCTTGAGCAATAAGGTCCTTGACTGCTCCTGCAACTTCCTCGATCGGCATATTCGGGTCGCCACGATGCTGATAGAACAGATCAATAACATCCGTTCTGAGCCGTTTGAGTGCCGCCTCCGCGACCTTCTTGATATGTTCAGGACGGCTGTTGCGTCCGCGCCGTCTTCCAGTCTCAGGATCGAGGTCATGACCGAATTTGGTCGCAATGATGACCTGCTTCCGCACCTGCTCAAGCGCTTCGCCGACAAGTTCTTCATTGACGAACGGTCCGTAAGACTCAGCGGTGTCAAAGAATGTAACGCCCCGGTCCACGGCCGCATGAATGAGCGTGATCATTTCTTTTCGATCTGGCGCCGGACCGTAGTTTGCGCTCATTCCCATACACCCTAGACCGAGTGCGGAGACAGCTAACCCGCTTTTTCCTAATTCTCGCGTTTGCATGTTTGCGACTCCTCTACTATCGAATGAAGCCGAGAAGCATTTCTTCGTGCTCGCTCAGCTTCTCAAGCGCATCGGAATTGCAGATTCCCTGAACCCGTTCCTCACCGCGGCGGTTTTCATCTCTCTCAGGTCATCGCGCCCGCCCTCATCCAATCACAAAGGTAGCGAACTGGTGCTTTCGAGCGCTTTCCCGATCCTGCCAATTCTTTGCCTGATCCTCTCTGAAGTTCAGATTTCGTGTACAAGTCAGGATTTTTTGCATTAAGCTGAGATTCGAAGGTAAAGATAGCGATGGAATCAAGAACTGCGAAAACGAAACGTTTGGCGGCTGACGATGATTCCGTAATCGAGATGCGGCGGGTGCTGGCCAGAAAGATCGCTGTTCATGCTCCAGTCGCCGGCCAGCACCCCACAGCGGTTGCTGGCCTCACACTGTATCACCGCACACAGCAGAGTCCTTGCTATCGCGCCGTTTACGAACCGAGCCTCACTATCTTTGTCCAAGGCCGGAAGCGCATCCGCTTGGGCGGGACAGACTATCTATGTGATGGCTCGTCATTCCTACTGTCTTCCATCGACGTTCCCGTTGAAAGCCAAATTGTTGATGCTACGGAAGAAGCTCCGCTGCTTTCAATGCTTCTCCAACTTGACATGACCACGGTACGCGAGGTTCTGAGCCGTGATTTGCCCGAGCACGAACGGGCTTCGTATCGGCGCGGCATGGCAGTGGGCGTGACGACGGCGGGGCTCCTGAATGCCTGCATGCGCCTCGTGGATCTTCTCGACACTCCTGAAGACATTCCGTTCCTCGGCCAACTGATCCAGCGGGAAATCATCTATCGCATTCTTCGCACGCCGCAAGCGGAGCGGCTGCGCGCCATCGCCACCAGCGGCGACCTGAGCCACCGAACAGCACGGGCGATTGCCTGGCTCCGAGCGAACTTCTCGAAGCCATTGCACATGGAAGAACTCGCCGCTGTCGCGCGGATGGGCGTTTCCACGCTGCATCATCAATTCCGTACACTGACTTCCATGAGCCCACTGCAATACCAGAAGCAAATACGTCTCCAGAAAGCGCGGCAACGGATGCTGATGGACGGCCTCGACGCTACGAGTGCGGCATATGAAGTCGGGTATGAAAGCGTAAGCCAATTCAGTCGCGAGTATAGCCGTCTATTCGGTCAGCCTCCGATACGCGACATTAAAGCCCAACGAGACAACAACGTTGTGGCGATCGATGCCACATGGCGATAAATAAATGCTTCTCGTGATAATCGCGTCTTAGAGGTGAGCGCCTCGCGCGGCAACTCCGCGCAGCTATTGCGGGATGCAGCCACGGCTTACAAAGTGGACACTGAAGCCATCGCCGGGTGCGGATACGGAATATCCTCAGGCGTCTCAAGCAGATCAACGAGCCGAATCGCCGCCGACAACAATCCTTCCGACTGCGAGTCCGCGGCTGCGCATATTGGGTTTCTGAAGCTTCCCGTGGGTATCGACGGCGACGGCATCGCTCTCCGTACGGCGAGCGACGAATACCGGCTGTGGCCCTGCGGCATTGCCCGTCTTAGAGCGAAAGGTTCCTTCTTCGGCAAAATGCTGCTGCATGGTCACTCTGCCGCATATCTATCCCTCTCCGCCTAATTGGGCGCCAGTGGCTTCGTACTCCCCATCTGGCGTCATGGCACCCAATGACGCCTCGTCGATTTTGCCATCGACGGAAGCAAGCGTGTGGCAGATGATGCGTGGTCTCATTTTTTCAACTCCTGCCTGCGAGACGCACCCATTAGTGTGTATCGCAGTTTCCTGTGGACGTTTGACCTGACGAGCCTGCGGGATGAAAACCGAACTCCGGCGAATGCTCCTCTTGTTCTACAACTCAATCGATGGTCTGTCCCCCATCCACAACAACAACCGCCCCGATCATGTAGGACGCCTCATCCGTCGGCGCCGAAGAAATGGCCTTGGCGATATTCTCCGGTTTGTCGCCCGTGGCGCGCTTAAACATCATGTCCGTCTCCGTCATACCCGGAGCCACATCTGACGGCGTGCTTGCGCGCGACGTATGCTAACTGACCTTTTACACCAATGATGCGAGCACCCGACGAGATATTGACGCTTGCACCGCCGCCCTGTTCCAGAAGCAAAGGAACCTCGTACTTCGTGGATGGGAATGTGCCGAGCACATTTGTATCAAGGACACGTTGCCACTCCTCGGTGGATTGTTCAAACTTGCTACATATGGTTGATATTGTTGTAAACGATCTGCGTACTCTGAAGCTAATCTAGAATTTTGGCAGCTGGTTTCGCTCCCAGCCGCCACCCAACGCCTTGATTAGCAGTACACTTGAGTCCAGCCTTCGCTGCATGATGTCAAGGTCGTTTCGTTCATTGTTTAGGGCGGCCGTCTGCCAGGTGATCACCTGAAGATAGGTATCCACTCCTCCGTAGTAACGAGTTTCGAAGAGATGGAGTGATTGCTCAGCTGACGCTGTTGCGTTGTGCTGCTGAAGCGCTTCGGTTTCGAGGACTCGCAAGGCGGCGAGATTGTCTTCCACCTGTTGGAATGCGGTCAGCACCGTTTGCCGGTAGGTGGCAATTGTAGAGTCGTATTGGGCGACAGTAATTTCCTTTTGCGAACGGCGACGGCCTGCGTCGAATAATGTCTCAGAGAGTGCCGGTCCAACGGCCCAGAAACGGCTGGGCCAGGTAAACCAATTGAGAGCGGATATGCCCTGCAAGCCAGCGGTGGCGCTCAGGGAAAGTGCTGGATAGTACGCTGCTTGGGCGATGCCGATCTGCTCATTGGCGGATGCCATGCGACGCTCGTCTCCAGCAATGTCCGGGCGGCGCTCCAGCAATACCGTGGGAAGCACACCAGGAATTTCCGGGATCGCAGGAGATTGCAAGTTGAGGGGAGAGGGGGGCAGTGAGAATTCTGCCGGCGGCTTACCAATCAAGACCGCAATTGCGTGCTCGTATTGAGTCCGCTGCACCTCAAGATCAGTGCGTTGCACGCGAGCCTGCTCAAGCTGGGTGCGGGCCTGGGCCACATCCGATTGCGGCGCAGCACCGCCATCAAAGCGATCCTGAGTCAACTGCAGTGCCTGTTGGTAGGCCTTCACGGTATCGTCGAAGAGTCTGATCTGCGCATCTACGGAGCGTAACCCAAAATAGTCCATTGCCAGTTCCGAGTGCAAGCTTAGACGAGCATTCTCGAGATCAGCGGCTGAGGCTTGCGCCTGTTCGCGCGCCGAGGTCACACCACGGCGGATGCGTCCCCAAAGATCGATCTCATAGCTGAGGTCGACGGGAAAAACGAAGTTGCCGCTGCCATTGTTCGCGAGAGTTCTCGGAAAGTACGGTTGGTTCGCGGAATTTCGGACGGAACCAATGCTTGGCCCGACGCGGATGGTCGGCGCCTCATTGGAGCGGGCATAGCCGATCTGGGCTCGTGCCGCGCGGAAATTGGCTTCGGCAATCTGGAGACTCTGGTTGGCCGCGTCGAGTTGCCTTTCAAGCCCATTCAACTGAGTATCCCCAAACATCGTCCACCAGTCGCCCTTCAGCGCTGTGTCGCTAGGCTGTGCAGTTTTCCAACCTCTCTGGTCCCCATAGGACGGCGGTGGGGACTCCTTGAGGGTCGGGGCAGTAATGGCAGGAGGGGTCTTGTACCGTGGCCCGACCATGCACCCGGTCAAAGTCACGACAGCCAGCATCGCTAGTAGATTGGAGACCAGGGCCTTCATACGATTACTGTTTCTCCCCAGTACTGATTCGGACCGGCGTACCACTGGTCAATGAGTCGGATGGGCTCAGAATGATCTGGTCTGAGGAAGTCGGACCGGAAATGACTTCCACCGTGGCGCCAAAGTCCCGACGGATGGTCACAGGCACAAGCTGAGCCTTACCATTCCGGACAACTCCAACCCGCAGCCCTTCAGCTCGAAACAGGAGTGTGTTCGAAGGAAGAATGAACGATTGCTTCTCGGAGGCAGGACCTCTGTTTGGCATCGCAAAATGCACGACGACGTAGGCGCCGGGACGAATTCTGTCATGTAGATTTTCAACATCTACCTCGACATTCAAGGTCCGAGATGTCGGGTCAATGGCATTCGAGTCACGGACAATCTTTCCCTCGAACCTCTCACTGGGAAATTCATCCAGCGTGAGGTATGCTTTTGCCCCGGTCTGGACGGCGGCTGAATCAATTTCCGGGACGGCTACATAGACGCGGAGTTTATACACCGCAGCGATATGAAACAGCTCTTGCGGAAGACCCGTTGCTCCGGCATTAATCAGTTCTCCGATATCTGTGTTACGTGCTGTGATGACACCATCGAAGGGCGCCAAGACCTTCTCAAAGGACTGGAGCTGTTCAAACCGGTGTACGTTTGCCGCCATTGAATCAACAGTGGCCTGGCGCGAACTGAGGTCACTCACGGCCTGATCTGTTTCTTGCTTCGAGACCGCATTCTTCTGCAATAAGTTCTGCCAACGGGTTGAGGTGATACCGGCAAGCTTTTCGTTGGCCTGCGCATTCTTCAGGTCCGCGCGTGCTTGCTCCAACTGTCGGTCAACTTCCGGGCTGTCGATTTCAGCCAGCAACTGCCCACGTTTCACGTGTGTCCCTATATCGACATACCAGCGTTTCAGGTATCCGTTGGTGCGCGCATAGATTGCCGTGTCGTTGAAGGCCTGCGTGTTGCCTGGAAGAGTGATCTCTGCCGTCTCGGTCGACGGTTTGGGCTTCATTACATTCACCGCAAGCACCGAACTCTGCTCGGTGTGCGCCTTCACGTTGCTCTCCGCCTGCATTCGTCCACGTATACCGAGAATGATGCCGACTCCTGCAACCACGACAACGATCGCTCCAGCAAGCTTAGCTCCCTGCGAGATGGGCCTTTTCTCGGCGTCAGATGATTGTTGCGGCGGGATATGACCTATTGCTTCACTCATCGTTGTTCTCCAGATTCCATTGACTAAGGCAGGTTCGGGTTACGATATCGCCGGCTCAGAAGACACAGGCTCGGAAGATGTTGCATCAGCTCTTTTTCGGCTATGAACCAGAGCAAATACCGATGGAACGAAAACAAGGGTAGCGGCCGTCGCACAAAGTAAGCCTCCGATCACGGCTCGACCAAGTGGAGCATTCTGTTCGCCGCCATCACCAAGTCCGAGAGCCATGGGGATCATGCCGATGATCATGGCCAACGCGGTCATCACTACTGGACGGAACCGCGTCATCCCTGCTTCCACGGTGGCTTTCAACGCATCTCCGTGAAGGTCCATACGGTCCTTGGCAAAGGACACGACGAGGATGCTATTTGCCGTTGCCACTCCCATACACATGATGGCGCCCATCAGAGCGGGCACACTCAGTCCCGTGTGGGTGAAGAAGAGAAACAGGACGATGCCGGCAAGCGCTGCGGGCAACGCCGTGATAATCACGAACGGATCAAGCCAGGACTGGAAATTAACTACGATCAGCAGGTAGATTAGGATGATCGAAAAGGCCAGTCCTCCCAGCAAGCCGACATAAGAGCTGCGCATGGTGCTGTATTGGCCGCGTAGGGTTACAAAGCTACCTCTAGGCAATGAGCCGCGATTTGCATCCATAATGCGAGAGACTTCGCGGCCAACCGCTCCCAGATCCCGTCCCTGAACCGACGCATAGATATCAACAACTCTACGGACGTTGTAATGGTTGATCGAGCCCATTTCGTCATTGCGGGTAATGGTCGCTACGTCGGCCAAGAGTTCCTGGCGGCTCTGGTTCTGACCCCGAAGAGCGATGTTCTTGATATCATCGTTAGACTGGATTCGGTATTGCGGGGTCTGGGCAGCGAAGTTGTATTGAACGCCATTTTTCTGGTTTAGAAAAAACATCGGGCTCACCTGGAAGCTGCCGCTCAATGCGGTCAACATGCTGTTGGCCACGTCGCGTTCCGTAAGCCCTCCCTGGATCGCCTTGGTACGGTCGACCGTAACATTAAGCCGCGGATAGTCCATCTGTTGCTGAATGCGAAGATCGGCAACGCCGGGAACATGGCGAAGTTGCGTCATCATTTGCTCCGCGACCCGATGATTTGCCGCAAGGTCAGCACCCTCGATCTGAATGTCAATCGGCGCAGGGATACCAAAATTCAGGATCTGCGTCACAATATCGGCGGGCAGAAAGTAGAACGTTGCAGACGGATAAACAGCCGGAAGGCGGTCACGAAGAGTCGCCACGTAGCTCTGGACGGGGCGATGGTCTTCCTTGAGGGCGACCAAGATGTCCGCGTCTGCTGCTCCCGTCAGGCCACTGCGGTTATAGGTCATATTGACAACGCTGTATGGAATCCCAATATTGTCAGAAATGCCCTCTATCTCCGATGGAGGAATGACTTTCCGGATCGTGGTTTCGACCTCATCCGCAAGTTTGGCGGTCTCTTCGATACGAGTGCCGGTCTTTGCGCGAAGGTGGAGGATAAACTGACCGCTGTCAGTATCCGGGAAGAAGTCCTGTCCAAGGAACGGAATCAGCAGGAAGGTGCAAAGGCATATCAGGAGAAACACCGGAATAAAGACCACCCTGGCCGCCACCAGTCTCCTCAAGAGCGAGACATAAACCCCACGAATCGATTCGAACCCTGCTTCGAACTTTCTCTGCAACCGAGAGAAGATGTTCTTTGATGTGCGTTGCCCGTGATTCGGAATCCGAAGCAGATACATGGCCAGGGTCGGCACCAAGGTCCGTGAGAAGAAGTACGAAGCCAGCATTGCGAAGATAACCGCCTCAGCCAGAGGTGCGAACAGGTACTTGGCCACGCCGCTCAAGAAGAACATTGGCAGGAAGGCAATGCAGATGCAGAGAGTCGAAACGAGTGCAGGAATGGCAATCTGCTGAGCGCCGTCCAGAATTGCCTGCTTGATGTCGGTCTCGTGGCCTTCCTCAAGGATGCGATTGACGTTTTCAATCACCACGGTCGCGTCATCGACGAGGATGCCAACCGCAAGAGCAAGTCCTCCCAGAGTCATGATGTTGATCGTCTCGTGCAAGAAACTCAGGGCGATCACCGAGGTGAGGATCGACAAGGGGATCGAGATCGCAATGATGACAGTGCTTCTCCAGCTTCCAAGGAAGACCAGAATCATGATGGCAGTCAGCGCCGCAGCGATGATCGCCTCGCGAATGACTCCTGTGACTGCGCCGCGAACGAAGATAGACTGATCGGCCAGTGGCTGCATCTTCAATGTCGGCGGCATTGTCTGGGCGACACGGGGAAGTAATCCACGGATGCCATCCACGACGTCGAGCGTCGAGGCGTCACCATTCTTGTACACACTTATCAGGGCGCCCCGTGAGCCATCCTGTCTCACGATATTGGTCTGTGGCGAAAACGCATCGCTGACGGTCGCCACGTCGCGGACATAGATCACCGAGTTTCCGACAGAGCGGATTGGCAGGCGATTCAGCTCATCTACTGTGACGGTATCGCCATTGAGGACGACGTCATACTCAAACTCGCCAATCTTGGCCGTGCCTCCTGGCAGGATAAGATTCTGGCTCTGGACCGCCGTGAGGACATCGTTCGGAGAGAGGTTTTTCGCCTGCAACAGCATCGGGTCGAGATTGACCATAACCTGTCGCTGCTTTCCGCCGTACGCCCAGGGAATCGCTGCGCCCTGAATGGTAGAGAGTTGGGGTCGAATGAAGTTGCTTGAAAGATCGAACAGCGCTGTTTCATCTAGACCTTGTCCCGACAACCCGAGTTGCAGAATAGGGACTGTGGAGGCGTTGTAGTTCGTGACCAGGGGAGGGACTTCGCCTGGGGGCATCTGGCGGAGGATCGTCTGCGAAATGGCGGTAACTTGTGCGTTTGCCCGGTCAATACTGGCCCCAGGATGGAGGTAGATCTTGATGATCGCCATGCCATTGATGGTCGTCGACTCGATGTGGTCGACATTATCGACGGTTAGGGGGAGAGCGCGCTCATAGACCGAAGTGATGCGGCCTTCCATTTCCTGTGGGTTAAGGCCTGAATACGTCCAGCCAACGGCGATGACGGGGATATCGATATTCGGAAATATATCGGTGGGCGTACGTCCAATCACAATCGGGCTCAAAATCCCAATCAAGAGGGCCAGCACGATAAACGTGTACGGTCGATGAAGGGCAACCCTTACAATCCACATGAACTAGTTAACCTTTTTTTCTGAAGGTGGCGATTTACCTAGTGACAAACAAACTTTGTTCGTCCACCAGGCTTCGATCGCAAGGCGTTCATGCTCTAAGCAAGGAGTACGCCCATATCGATGACACTCCAGATGGGCAGAGAACTCTAGACATAAATCTGCCGATTGATTGCCTAATACTGCCAACAACAAGGTATTTTATGAAATTGCACTTCGCGCTAAGAGATACATGAGGAATGGATGCAAACATCGAAATCCTTCGGATGAACCGAGGCTTGTTTAGGTCGCGCCCGTAACACTCTCATGGGAATCTCGCAGGGCCTTGACATCGCGCATTGGCGGTTGACCGAACAAGCGGCTGTACTCACGATTGAACTGGCTTGTGCTTTCGTACCCAACCTCAAACGCAGCGCTTGCCGCATCAAGACCGTCCATGAGCATCAGTTGCCGTGCAGCATGTAAGCGAAGATGCTTCTGGTATTGAAGAGGACTCAGCTCAGTTAGAGCACGAAATTGATGGTGCAGGGTAGACACGCTCATACGAGTAACTTCGGCAAGTTCCTCGATACGAAAAGGTTTGGCATAGTTGGCCCGGAGCCATGCGATGGCCTTTGCTGTTCTTTGGCTCTGGTCGCCCGCCGTCGCAATCGCTCGGAGGCTCTCCCCTTGAGGGCCTCGAAGCAGGCGATACATAATTTCACGTTGAATCAATTTGCTGAAGAAAGATGTCTCCTCAGGTTCATCGAGAAGATCCACGAGCCGAGAACACGCGCTCAACAGACCGACCGTCGTCTCTCCAACTGCTATCCCAGGACCTCGAAAAGCGATCTCAGGTGTTGGGAACTCTTCCTGTATGAGAAGCTCTCGGACAACTTGCATATCCAGCCGGAGGAGCAATGAAAGCAAGGGCTCTGCTTCACTTGCAGCGACGGTTTGGCTTACGACAGGTACATCGACGGAAGTCAGGAGGAATTTCGATCCGTCACAGAGATATGCAGTTCCTCCAAGTATTACCCGCTTTTTCCCTTGAACGAAAACGCTAAGACTGGGCTCGTACTTCACCGGATTGCAGGGGGTAGGCGTGCTTCGCTGGTACAGTGTTAGCCCAGGTATGGCGGTGCGGTTCTCCCCTGTCTGCGGCGTATGCACAGCAATCCTGCGAGCCAATCCGGCTCGCATCTCAATCAGCCGCAACAGCCGATTTTCGCTCGCTTGTGTGTTCCTTATTCCCATTCTCGCGGCGCTTCGATTATCTCTAGCGTTCCGCTAAAAGCCTCTCTTCATGCACAAAATCTGCCGTGGGGGCAGCAATGAGCAATGACATAACAGAATCGGGACCCATACATCCGAGGAATATCCAGAAACTCGCGAGCTTTGGCATGGTCTTCAAATCCGCGTCCACAAAACTGGCGTCAGTGCCAACACGATTTGCTCGCCTCTGCCGATGGCCCGTGTCTATGGCTCGCGCTTGCTTGCTCTACCAAGCGTAGGCTTGGGGCGCTTCACCGCCCGGGCCGGGCCAGATCTCGTCGAGACGCCGGAGGGTTTCGTCCGAAAGTGAGATATCCAAGGCCCGCAGGCTCCCAGTCAGTTGGTCTGCGGTGCGTGGTCCGATGATCGACGCCGTGACGGCAGAGTTGTGCAGCAGCCATGCCAGTGCTATGTTTGCAGGCTCCTCACTAAGCTGCCGGCATAGCTCTTCATAGGCCTCAAGCTGCGAGCGATACTTTTCGATCTGATGCTGGACCTGCGAGCTAGCACGGCGACCCTCCGTGACCTTGCGCAACGCACCACTTAACAACCCGCCGCTGAGAGGGCTCCATGGAATGAGTCCCAGGCCATAATGTCGACATGCTGGAATGACCTCCAACTCAATCGTGCGAGCGCGAAGGTTATAGAGGCTCTGTTCGGACACCAGTCCCATGAAGTGACGCGCAGAGGCGGCGCACTCTGCTGTCGCTATATCCCATGCGGCGAAGTTACTGCTACCCACGTAGATCACCTTGCCCTGCTGTACTAGGAGTTCCATCGCTTGCCAGATCTCCTCCCAGGGTGTGCGATGATCGATGTGGTGCATCTGATAGAGGTCGATGTGATCGGTCTGCAGACGACGCAGGCTGTCCTCACAAGCCTTTCGGATGTGGTATGCCGACAGGCGGCGGTCGTTCGGGCCGGTACCCATCGGCTGGTACACCTTGGTCGCGAGGACAATCTTGTCGCGACGACCGCTTTGGGCAAGCCAGCGCCCGATGATCTCCTCGGAAATGCCGTAGCCCTTCTCCATATCCGGGGACTGAGGTCCCCCGTACACATCGGCGGTGTCGACGAAGTTGATCCCGACCTCCACGGCCTCATCCATGATTTCGAAACTCGTGGACTCGTCCGTCACCATGCCGAAGTTCATTGTGCCCAGACAGAACCGGCTGACTTGCAGGCCAGAGCGTCCCAGAGATGTGTATTGCATTTCGCTTTTCCTCTTTTCCTACTCCTATTGCCAAGCAGTGTTCGTTGCTTCGATAACAAATGCCGCCTATTTTTTCATTGCTGCGGTTCTCTCTTGTTGCATGTGTTTGTTCCTGCGGCTTCAGCAGCGCTGGTCGCATGGTATTTCGTCCATCGCAAGTAAACTTGGGTCACCAGTCTGGATCGAATTGTTAGCCGGCCAGATTCATGTCCAGAACGAAACGATACCTTGCCTGTTTCGCGATGACTTTCGACCACGCGTCGTTGATCCCATTCATCGGTATCTTTGTGATTTGCGGTTTGATCTTCTGGATCGCGCAAAACTCCAGCATCTCCTGAGTCTCTCGAATGCCACCAGTGTTTGATCCGGCTAGGGCAGTTCTTGCTAGCACCGTAGTCATTTGGCCGTACGCATTTGGAGTCATGAGTTTTCCGACACCAACGCGGCAAAGAGTTGCATCTCGCTTTAGGAGCGGAATGAACCTGTCCAGGTCGTGCTGATAAGGAATCGTGTCCAAAATGAAGTCAAACGCTCTCGCATACTTTGAGAAATCAGCTCCATCTTTGTTGATAAGGACATCCTTCGCGCCAAAACGCCGCGCATCTTCTTGTTTCTCCGGAGATGTCGTCACGACCGTAACGTCAGCCCCCATCGCGGTCGCAAGCTGCACTGCCAAGTGGCCCAACCCTCCCATTCCAAGGATGGCTACCCTTTTCCCTGAAGTGACGCTCCAATGGCGAAGGGGTGAGTAGCAGGTGATGCCCGCACACAATAGCGGACCTGCTTCGGCGAGATCGATTGCATCAGGAACATGAAGGACGAAATCTTCATCGACAACAACGAATGTCGAATAACCACCTTGAGTAATCGATCCGTCGCGATCTTTCGAGCCATACGTTTGGGTGTTGCCGTTCTCACAATAGTTTTCCGCTCCGCGGAGGCATTCGGTGCAATGCCGGCAGGAATCCACCATCGTTCCCACACCGACGCGCGTGCCCACGTTGAACTTACTTACACTCGCGCCAACAGCTACAACCTCTCCCGCGAGTTCGTGGCCCACTACTTGCGGATACTGGATCTTGCCCCAGTCTCCATGGATAGTGTGAATGTCTGAATGACAGACTCCACAATAGAGGACTTTGATCGCGATGTCTTTCGGTCCAAGAGTTCGGCGCTGGAACTTGATGGGCTTAAGCGGGCCAGACTCAGAATATCCGGCCATTCCCTCTGCGGGATAAGGGCCGTTTCCGACTTCTGACATTTTCTCAGCAAAGAGATTGCTTGAACCTGCGAGCACCGCGCTTGCGCCAAGGGCCGCAGTTTGGCGGAAGAAGTCCCTTCTCGTATTGTTGTTTGGCTGGTTCATGTCTATCCTTTTTATGGAATTTGTATGTTGTGCCGCTTCCTGGAGTTCCCGCCCGGCCTTGGTGCGATTCACTTGGCGATCTTAATGGTCACTTTGACCGACCCCGGCACGTTGAATACGCCTGTACCAGCATCGATTTTCGCGATGGGAATGACGCCGGGCGGAGGTATCATGGCTCCATCCTGGCGGTAGTAAATAGCGACCTGATGGTCCGGAGACCAATATGCGATCTCTCCGACTTCGTACCGGTTTTTCGGGGGACTTTTCTCCGAAAGTGCTCTTGGCAAATCGCCGTACTTTTCGCGCCCGAATAGATCATTCATCGATAGGCTCAGAGGGAGAAGGGACGCAAAATCCCGCGCGGTAGCGTTGTCGGCTAAGCTGGCGGTAAGAATCTTGCTCCCAATTTTTAGCTCAATCTTCACGCTGTGGCTCCTCTCAGAAGAAGCTCGCGGTTCAGAATAAGCTCGCAGTGGATTCGAACCCACGGGGATCAGGCTTATGGTTAACACGAGCGCACGAAGGAGAAACTTTCTGGCCGTAGAGTTAGCAATGGTCGATCGATTCATCTCCCGCTCCTACTGTCGCCGTTCGTTTCAGTTATTGCCCACAACACGTCATCATTTCTTAGAGCGCAATCAACTCATACTGATCATTGCCCATCTGCAGAGTTCTCATGTATTCAATCTGGTGCAACCCGCTTCGTGACTCAATGCGCCGCACAAGATCGTGCCGCTGGTCGCTCGACTGGGCATAGACGAGATCGACGGAAGCCTTATGGCAAGAATGTCTCGGGAGCCAAGAATGCCGATATCGTTACAGGTCGGCTTTGCTCCATGCGCATCACAGTCGCAGTCCACGGAGATGTTCTTGAGAACATTGATATAGCTGATACGCGGGCCAAAATGATCCGTAATGGCCTTGCCGGCCTCGACCATGCGCTCAAGGAAAAGGGGGCCACCCGGCCAGCCTTCTGCATGGATCTGCCGCTTTCCGACTTTGCCCGAGGCACAGCCAATGGCTATGTTCTTGAGCGACCCTCCGAACCCGCCCTGCGTATGACCTTTGAAATGTGTGTAGACCAGAAGAGAGTCGTAATTCAAAAGATTCTTGCCGACGGCAACCTCGGTGAGGTGGGTGCCGGGGACAAACGGCAGTTCCTTTAGACCAAAATCTCCCCACTTATCGAGAAATTCACGCATACCGACGATGGGAAGCACCGCGTCTCCATCGGCGTCCATAATATCGACCGGACAGAAATCGAATCCATTGGTTTTCAACGTCTCACGATGCGTGTTTGTCTCTCTTCGCGGACTTGTATAGAGGACGTTGCACTCCACAACTGTGCTGTTCGGAACATGCGGCTGCAGCCCTCTGATGAGTTCGATCGGCAGCAGATTTGGACCATGTGGTTCACCGCTATGTAGTTTGATGGCGACCTTGCCGGTGATCCCTTCGTTGATCTTTGAATAAATCTGTTGCAATCCGTTGACGCTGATGTCCGTCGTAAAGAAAACCTGCGATTTGTTCTGTCGTTCGGTAACCACATTTCCCATTGCCGCAACGCCTTCTGCCGCGACTGTTCCCAGCGCGACCGCACCGCTCTTCAGAAACGTACGACGCAACATTACCTGTTTCATGCTTTCTCCGTCTGAGTGCATTCGAGCTCTCTCCCGGTCACAAGCACTTCATAACTTTCGTCATTGCTCAAGTGCATAGTTCCCTGGACAATCCGTAAACTTGACTTCCCATTACCTGCCGATGCTTTGATCACGTGCAGCATAATCCTCAACCTGCAAGCTCATGAAGCTCTTCTTCCTTAATGTCCAAATCACGTGCGCTGTCTGGCTGCAACCGGTGGCCATCGCCAATGACCATCGATGCGAGAACAAGGAATGCTGTTCCACCGATGAATGTTGCTGCAATGGAGACATGATCCAAGAGCAGTCCACCGAAAGCAGCTCCCAACATGATGGAGAGTTGGATCGCCCCGACCTGCAAACCCCCGCCGCTTTCAGGCTCGTCACCGATTCCCTGCGCAAGCCATGCTGCCCAGCAAACCGGTATAGCTGAGTTGAGAGCACCCCAGGCAATCAGCGTTGGAGCTACCGCCCATATCCGATGTCCGACTCCCAGCAGGATCAGCGTCACTGCAGCTAGCGCCAGAGGCAGCAAGCGCAGCAAGGAATAGAGGTGCCGTCCCAGCGTGACACTAGCCCCATAGGTACCAGCAAATCCAGCCATTCCGAGACCGAGTAATAGCAAAGATAGTTGCGGTACGCTCACATGCGTATAGGTCTCCAAGAATGGACGCAGGTAAGTGAAGGTCGCAAACGCGCCTGCAAAGGTGAACATGACTCCTGCCATGGCGAAGGCAATGTTGCGCCGCTTCAACAGACTGAACAGTTTGCCTACGGGATTCGCTGCTTGAGGCGGCATAGAGGGCAGGCTCACCCACTGCCAGATGAGGTTCACTCCGGCAATTGGCACGAGTACCCAGAAAACGCCACGCCAACCGATGATGCCTCCCAGGTAGCTGCCAATGGGCGCGGCGAATGCGGTGGCCACTGCATTTCCGGTATAGACGAGGCCGAGTGCTTGGGGGACGGATTCCTCCGGGACCAGACGCATGACCGTAGCTGTGGCCAGTGACCAGAAACCACCAATGACAATGCCAAGTAAAGCTCGCGCGACCATCAACACAGCGAAGTTCGGCGCCATTGCGATAACGACCAGAGACACCATCATCAGTCCCGTCATCCCCATCAGCACATGCCGGCGGTCGAAACGACCTGCAATGGTCGCAATCAGCAAGCTCGTCGCGACAGCGAAGAGGCCGGAAATCGAGATTGCCTGTCCCGCCATCCCTTCTGTTGCGCGAAGATCATGCGCAATCGGTGTCAGAAGGCTGACGGGCATGAACTCGGAAGCGATAAGCAGCGACACGCAGAGCGCCATAGCGCCGACCGCGGCCCAGGTTTGTCTCGGCTGAAATTCAGGCTCTGTTGTGATATTAGCCATGCAAATCCGAAATGCGTGATTCCCTCACTTCCAGGAATAGTCCAGAAGGCTTGTCGGGCGCTTTCCCGATTCTGCCGATCTTTTGCCCAATCCTGTTTGAGAATTCGATTTCAGAAGTATCGTGAGTGTCGTTGGTAGTAAGCTGTCTACCGAGGATAGGAGGAAACAAGTGTCCGAACGGCTCTCGCAAGCAGTAGGAACGATGCTCACACTCGCAAAGATGCGTGTCGAACTGGCGGGCAAGATTGCCGCACATGCGAAGTCAGTAGGAGAGAACCCGACCGAAGTGCCGGACCTGACGCTATTCCGTCAAACTGCTCCGACGGCTTGCTTCCTGACATCCGTTGAGCCGAGTATTACGTTTTTCATACAAGGGAAAAAGAAAATTGACATTGGAGGTGTTGAATACCCTTGCGACGAGACCTCTTTCCTGGTGGCCTCCATTGATGTACCTGTGCAGAGCCAGATCATCGAGGCATCGGAAGCGATACCTCAACTCTCGATGCGCTTGCGGCTCGATATGCAGACGGTGCGCGAAGTGGTTAGTACAGAAGATTTGCCGCAGTCGGACGGCCCTGCTGAGAGGCGTGGGCTTGCAATGGGGCGAACCACTGCGGGGATGCTCAATGCCGCAGCCCGACTCATCGACCTACTTGATACTCCGGAAGATATACCGTTCCTCGAGCATCTGATTGAGCGAGAGCTCATCTACAGAATTCTTCGTACTCCACAGGGTGAACGACTGCGCGCGATAGCAACTTCAGGAAACCTGAGTCAACGAACGGCAAAAGCCATTGCATGGCTCAGCGCAAATTATGCCAAGCCTCTGCATATGGAAGAGCTAGCCGAGATTGCACGGATGGGCGTTTCGACACTTCATCATCAGTTCAGGGCACTGACGGCGATGAGTCCGCTCCAATTCCAGAAGCAGCTCAGGCTCCAGATTGCACGAGAGCGAATGCTCAGGGATGGCCTTGATGCGACGAGCGCGGCATACGAGGTGGGATACGAAAGTGTGAGCCAATTCAATCGCGAGTACAGCCGCTTCTTTGGTCAACCACCGATGCGTGATGTTAAGGCCTCACGAGAGAACAAAGTTGTAGCAATCAATGCCAGTTGACTGCTACAACATGGGAGGGTTAGGGCAATTTTTCTTGACGTTAACGAGCGCCGCCGGTCCATGACACACGGGCGAGACTACAACTCTGTGTAAGCTCGACTGTCCAACTCATTCCGGGTTTAGATCGCCTTTCGTATTGTTCAAAAAGGTGAGGTTGAAAAACGCTTGGCATCTGAAGCTGCACTTACCTTTGAAGCACATCGTTTTGCCATCATCGCGATAGCCCGTCTGCACAGAAGCTTCCTCAAGTTCCGGTCTAGCCTGATGCTTACCGTCAAAGCAATGCTGAAGTCCGAATGACCGATGCGAGAATAGAAATGTTCCCTGCTGGCGTTGCATTTGTATTTTCCACCCCCGAAAGACAAGAATGAGGCACCGGAGAAAAGCAATGAAACCCTATGTTATTTGCCATATGCTGATGACGGCCGACGGAAAAACCGATGCGCGATCCTTTCACGCGTTTTGGTCGAAGAAAGACAATGATGCGATCTTCAAGGAGTTGAACGGCCAGGGATGGATCTGTGGAAGCAGAACGATGAGAGAGTTCGCCGAAGACGGCCACTTTAGAAGCAAGACTCAGAAAATCGCAGGTGAGCCCTCGATTTTCGTCGCGCGCCGTTCGGATTCTTACGCAGTTGCTGTCGATAGCAGGGGTAGCTTGTTGTGGAACCATTCCTATGTTGAAGGAGATCACCTGGTCTGCTTTCTATCAGAGCAGGCCCCGACGGACTACCTTTGCATGCTGAGGGATAAAGGGATCTCCTATGTCGTCGCGGGCCGCGAGCAGGTGGACCTTTCGTACGCGCTCCGCGAGCTATCCCAACACTTTGGGGTGGAACGCATCATCCTCCAAGGTGGAGGGCACATCAACGGGGGATTCCTCGCCCAGAATCTTGTAGACGAACTGAGCATCCTGATGATTCCTGGTCTCGATGGACGCCATGAGTACCCCTCCTTGTTCGATGGAATAGCGAATGATGCTCTGCAGACGGTGCCCTTGCAACTGAAGAGCGTGGTGCAACGAGAAAAGGATTGTCTTTGGATTCGCTATGCTATCCAGCACATTTAGGCAATCCGCGGGTTCTTATCCTAGGGCGGCGCGTGCCGCTCGGTGTGATCGGGTTGCTTTCTCGATTGCGTGTCATACTCGGCGCTGCTCTACAGATAGCGTAAGCCGTTGCGCTCCTTCTTGAGCATAAGACTTGCCTTTCCAGACCGGATTGGGCAAAACATCCGTCAAGATCGTGAAATCTTGTGGCGAAGCACATGAGCGATCCTTAGTCTCTAAGAAGATGTGAGGATATCAATTTTGAGAACGCGGACTCGCCGCGCTAGCGGAATCTGTTGGCGTGGTGTCCGTGGTTATGGGAGGACTGTTGCCGTTCCGGGTCGTGCAGCGCGAAGAACGCATCCTTGGTCCGACTAAGTCCGGGGCGGCAAGCACCGCGATAAAGAATCTCGATCTGGACACGGCACCAGCTGCTTCCAACCTGGGATTCAGAAACAGCCGGTGTCGCTGGGCGGTCCTTCCCCGAGCCGGCCCATCCCTCGAATATCTTTCGACTTCTACCAATCACAAACAGTCTTCATGCCGTACCTGCGCACAGGTCTGAGGTCGCCCTTGTCATCTTTCATGTAGTCAGCCCGAACACGGGGTCTGGCATCAATATCGAAGAAAAACGCAGTTTTATCCGTGAATCGTATCTCCAAAGTCCAAAATCCCTCTGTGTCATCTCTGCTGTGTAGAATTGCTTCCACTGTTTTGCCTGTGGCTTCTTTGTAGGCCAGGATTTGATGATCGTGATTCGTTTGCCGCTTTGCGCGACCAGCCGCTCGTGCCGACTTTTTCCCCGCGTTGACGCTCATAATGCCCCTCCTCCGTTCGTGCTGCTGATCGTCTGACAATCATGGGCGCCAACGGACTTCACAGGTTCTAAACATGTCCCTTTTCGCAAGTGGATTCTAGCTAGTCTCGGGACTGATAACGACGGCTGCCTCCACCCGATTCTGCCCCTCACGTTTCGCCTTGTATAAAGCTTTGTCCGCGGCCGAGAGCAGATTGTGAGGGATCGTTGCAGCCTTATCCGGCTCAGTCACCGCCGTAGCAACACCGATGCTCGCGGTCATGGAGACCCATTCATCGGCTTTCTTCCTGGCACGAAAGCGCAACGCCTCGACCGCGGCGCGCACCTTTTCTGCGGCTCTGACTGCGCCAGCATGATCAGTACCGGGAAGTATGATCGCAATTTCGTCTCCGCCCCAGCGGCAGACCACATCGGAAGCGCGTACGGTATCACTGACGGCCGAAGCCACCGCAACCAAGTACTCATCTCCGAGAGGATGCCCGTACTGGTCATTCAACAGCTTGAAGTGATCGAGATCGAGCAGCAACAGCGAGAGCTGCGATTCATCGCGGACCGTGCGTTTCCATTCCCTTCTGAGGGCCTGATCGAAGGCACGCCGATTCCAAAGCCCGGTGAGAGCATCTGTCATAGCGAGAGCCGACAGTTTCTCCTCCAGAACCTTGCGTTCCGTGATGTCCCGCATAACCAGGACATACTCGCTGGGCTTGCCTGTCGATGGGTCCCGCACTATGCGGGCATTTGTGCTGATCCAAACTGGAGTCTGGTCCTTCTTGACCAGCCGAATCCTTGAGTGGGAATTAACCGACCCATCTTGCACGCTGGCCGTGACCAGATCCTCTAAAACCGCAATGTCTTCGGAGAATACGAACTCGTCGAAGTCCCTGCCGATCATTTCGCCGGGGTCCCGACCAAGGATTTCAAGAGAAGACGGGGACACATAACGGATCACATGATCCGCGCCAACGCAGCACAGAATATCAGCGCAGTTTTCCGCAAGGAACTGGAAATCGATCTTGTCCCGGTCGGCCATGAGGCTCAGCTCCTCGACAAGGCCAGGGGGAAAATGTTTGCGGTACGCCCCCGCAAACCGCCCTTAAACCCGTGGTCGGGGAGTTGGAAAGCCGTTACGACACGGCTCCTGTGATGGGTTGGACGCTCCCTCTTTACCATTCTCGTATCGGGTAGCGTGGCAGTCAATCACCGAAAACTGGAGGATTTCATCATGAAAGTAAGCACGATCGGTCTGGACATCGCGAAGAACGTCTTTCAAGCACACGGCGCAGACGAAACCGGCAACGTAGTTTTCCGCAAACAATTGCGCCGCAATAAGCTACTGGAGTTCTTCGCCAGTTGTGCGCCATGTGTGGTTGCCATGGAAGCATGCAGCGGAGCCCATTACTGGGCGCGCGAAATTAGCAAGCTGGGACATCAGGTCCGTTTGATTCCGCCGGTTTACGTGAAGCCATTTGTAAAACGGCAAAAGAATGACGCTGCCGACGCCGAAGCAATCTGCGAAGCCGTACAACGCCCTACCATGCGGTTCGTTGCCGCAAAGAGCGAAAGCACACAGGCGAGTGCGGTCGTGTTTCGAGGAAGAGATTTGCTGGTTCGTCAGCGCATTCAGCTCATCAACTCCTTGCGCGGCCACCTGACGGAGTTCGGGGTGATTGTTGCCCAAGGAACGGCCCATGTCACTCATCTGATCCAACATGTAAGGAACCCAGACAGTACGTTGCCACAAGCAGCACGAGCCGTCCTTAACGTGCTGATCGAAGCCCTCCAAGTTTTGGAAGAGAAGATCAAATTGCTCGATCAGGAGATCATTCGGCGGTCTCGTGAAGATGAAGATGCACGTCGGCTCGCAACGATCCCCGGCGTCGGGCCGGTCACGGCTACAGCGTTAGTTGCGTTGGCTCCAGCTGCGACGAGCTTCCGACGGGGCCGCGATTTCGCAGCCTGGCTGGGATTGACACCGAAGCAAAACTCTACCGGAGGCAAGCAGAGACTCGGCGCCACATCCAAGATGGGCGAACGAACGTTGCGACGATTGCTAATCCTTGGAGCCTGCACGGTCGTTCAGCACGCGGGCCAACGGAAGATCTCGAAAGAATCATGGCTGGCGAAGATGCTAGCGCGAAAACCGCGAATGCTTACCATCGTCGCTTTGGCCAACAAAATGGCACGCATCGTTTGGGCGCTGATGAGTAAAGGCGGTATCTATCAAGCTTCGGTAGGAGCCGTAGCGTAGTTCAGCTCCGCACCGCAGACGCAATGAAGGTCGAATGGATGGTATGGCGCACCGGTCGATGAGACGGGATCGGAAAGCCCGATAAAGGTTGAGTGCTATAAGCACGCTCCTGTGTTTTGGCTCCGGTCTGCGACTCCCATACGGGCCTGCGATGAAGTTATCGCAATTGAGGCCGGACAGATGACTGCACCACGACTTATGCGCGGCACTATCCAGAGGATTTTCCTTGCGTTTCCGGGAGCGTCCACAGATGACCTTTAGCCGCGAAGCCTGGACATACGTCACAGGCTCCCCGACCCAAAGGCAAGGGAGATCACACGCCTAGCGGCGTGCCTTCGTCGTAACGGAGTTTCCACACTCCAAGGCGGCGCGTGACCGCCCTGGGGTAAGGATAACTTTATTTGCGGGCTGTTGGTGTGGGAAAAGGATTGTTTTTTCTGCTGCTTGCCCGGAATTGCGGAAAGATTCTAGCCCATTTTGGCGGGAGATGTCGGTTTTTACAGGCTGATTTCGAGGTCTGGATGCCGCTCGCAGGCTGGGCCGATCTGCTGCTGAGGCGGGATCGATTGGGCACACGCTTTAACCGCCGTTCATCCTCCAATGCCGCCACGGTTTCCGGGTGTTCTCGCTGCGAAGCCTGCGACACAGGAATAATCTGTTTCGCAGTGTCGGGAGGAGCGCCTCCACGCTGCGCGATCATCATCCAACAGCAAGCGATGGCCCAGGTTTTGCTTCGCACGTGCTAATCCGCCAAAGCGCTGAGATCATCTTTGAGTAAAGTTCGAGGTTCTGATCGCATAATACTTTCATGTCCAAGCTTGCTTATGTTCTCTTCGCGATCGTGCTGGGGGTATCGCCAGCGGCGGCCCAAGTTCTGCAGTTTGCCGATCTGAACACACGTGACTTTGCCCGTTTAGACAAAGCCAAAACTGTCGTGATCATCCCAGGCGGCATTCTGGAAGAGCACGGTCCCTATCTTCCATCCGGTACCGATGGCATCTTCAACCGGCGGTTCGCCGACGATCTGGCGAAATCAGTTGCCAGCCGTCCAGGCTGGACTGTACTCATGTTGCCATCCGTTCCGCTTGGCGCTGGAGCTGCCAATGAGATCGGACAGAAGTATTCATTCGCAGGAAGTTGTACCGTTCTGCCGGCGACTCTGCGAAGTGCCTTTATGGACATAGCGGATCAACTGGGACAGCAGCATTTTCGATGGATCATGGTCGTGAGTGGCCATGGTGATCCAGCCCACAACCGCATGCTGGATGAGGCTGGCGATTACTTTCACGACATCTACGGCGGCGATATGGTCAACGTATTCGGTTATCTCTGGGCGATGAACCTGGAGGATCTGAGAACCGCACGGGAACAGAAGGAAGATGGCTTAGCGGAGCACGCGACCATGGTGGAAACGAGCTGGATTCTTGCCCTGAACCCCGCAGCCGTTTCCAAGGACTACAAGTCGGCAAAACCATTACCCGGAGCAAATCTGGACCAATTAAAGAAGATCGCTTCTGCAAGCGACTGGCCCGGCTACTTTGGAGCTCCGGGACTTGCGTCCGCCGCTCTGGGACAGAAGGAATACGATCGATGGCTGCTGCGAGGCAATGAGCTAATTTCCTCCGTCCTGAATGGAAAACCATATCGAAATCTATCGCGGCTCGGCAATGTCGATGATCCGGCAGATGCCGCTGCAGTAGCTAACAATGAACGTCTCGAGAGGCAACATGATGCCTGGCTTTCGAAGAAGAAGTGAACGCTCAACGAACTCTTGCGAACTTGAAGGACAACAATCCTTGTATGCAGCCGCTCAGAGGTAGGACAGCCACCATGAGCGGTTTCTGGACTTGAGAGATGCCCACCAACGGCATAGCGGATAGAGCGAGACAAGAACGACTAACCAAACGGCGAAGATGACCGGTAATGGAAAACCCGAACCAGCGAGCTTTTCCGGTTCAAGAAAGGCGGTGCGCGTCTGGTCGAAGGTGCCCAGAGTGGGGCGATGGGTAAGCACGAGCAGCACTACATTAGCCGCATGGAGCAGGTAGATATGCACGATGTAGGCGAAGAGCGGGACTGAGCCGAATACGCGAAGCATTTCCGTGAGACGTCCACGCCAGCGATCGAACAGCAAGGCGAGCAGACAGGCGATGCCGAGCGTAACAGACAGGTAAAGCAGAGAAGGAGGATATTTCTGCACGTTGAAGAAATGCATGGCCGTCTGCACCGGTGTTGCAATTGCCCAGGGGTGCGGGTCGCCATAGACATTCAGAAACCGGAGTCCAAAGAACAACGCTAAAAAAGACGCGCCGATCACGAGGAAGAGACGGTTGCGCAGGCGGGACACAAAGAGCGGGCCAATGCCATAGCCGAGAGCCATCACGCCTGCCCAGGCGAGGACCGGATAGGTCATCAGCAGAACGGCCGCGTTGTTCGGGGGCCACTGGCCGCCGGTATGCAGCACAGCCCAAAGTGTGGGGAAACGGTCGTAGATCGCAGGCGGAACGCGATCCAGCAAGTTGTGTCCCGCGACAATGACTAAACCCACTGCCAGCACGGCAGCGCGGGGTAGCCATACAAGAGCCGCGAGGGCAATCATCGCGCAACCGATAGCCCACATCACCTGGAAAAAGATCAGATATGGAATGGAGAACGCCCATCCCAAACTGATGACCGTGGCCTCAAGAAAAATGAGCCAGAGCCCGCGAGTCAGGAGAAAACGAGAGAGGCTGGGTGTGGACTTGCCCCGATCATGCTGAAGCCATGCCGATGTGCCCGCGAGGAGAATGAAGGTTGGCGCGCAAAGATGAGTAATCCAACGAGTAAGAAAAACAGCAGGCGTGGTCCGGACAGCGTCCAGCGGATCATACGCATAGCCGCTGAAGTGGAACATGTCGCGCGTGTGATCGAGCGCCATTAATACAATGACGAAGCCGCGAAGCACGTCGATGAAGCGAAGTCGGCCTCTGGATACGGAAAACGACGATTCCGCGCTGGGTATTGTTGTCATGGGCGGGGCGAAGGTCCTGCTAGTCACGGAACCATTCTCTCGAACCTAAAGATGTCTCCAGTTACTGTCAAGAAAAACAATGATCTAAACCCTGACGCGTCGAAAGTAACCGTGGGAAGCACAGTCTGTGGACTGATTTGTCTCTAAACGCGTCGATCGCCCTAACCTCAGTAGACAACAAATCGCCAACGCACTCGTGGAACACTCCGGATAGAAGAGTCACTGAGTCTCCGCGTTCCGTGCGGATGACCGTGCCCTACCGCGTTTTCGGGGACTGACGTAGCATTTGATATGCGCAATCACGCCCTTACCAGCGCCCTACTCTTCGGCGTGTCAATCCTGTGTCCGCTCAACGCAGAGCTTCAGAAAGACCGCACAGATGCGGTGATTGCCGCGCCCGCCAGCCACACTGTCATCCTCGAAAATAGCCGGGTTCGCGTACTGCAAGTGACAATTCCGCCTGGTGTGACAGAGCCTGCCCACACCCATGCATGGCCGAGCGTAATGCGGGTTGAAGCACCACAGCCTCTCACGTACATCACATATTCAGAGCACGATGGGAAGTTGGTTGAGGCAAAGCGAGTCGAGTTGCCGATGGGTAGCCTCGGTAAGACGGAATGGATGGGGTCGGAGGGGCTTCATGCAGTTCGGAATCGAGGTACTTCCGATTACCGGGCAATTCGTATCGAACTAAAACCGGGCAGCCCGACAAACGATCAGGAACGGTAGGACGGGGTGGCGACTGGAATCTCACGACCTATTGTTGGCGCCGTTTCCTACGGCGTTTATGGGGACTTGGCTCACGACACACGCTCAATCTGCTCGTGCGGCATCGACCTTTAGCCACGAAGCCTGGACATATGTCACAGGTCTCCCCGACGCAAAGACAAGGCAGTTGCATCCACGCCTTAACCATGGTTCACCTACGCAACCTGTAGGTGAACAAGCCCGTCGGGCGGGCGAATCAGGGCGCTCCTGCACAGCAGGAGCCACGCGCAAGGGCGGGAATCGACGGGCGAGGAGATAAAAAATGCGGAGCCTGTTTTTGGCAGACTCCGCAGAGTATTCCGGTTGAATGGATGGTTATGCCGCAACGCTCTTCTTGACGGGCTTGGATTGGGCTTTGGCTGGCGACTTGACTGTGGCTTTCTTCCCTGTCGGCTTCGCCGTTTTGGCCTTTTCCTTGGCGGCGAATTCCTGCTTGACCGTGGCCGTGATTGCGGCCACGTCCACCTTGTAAAGCTCGGCTGTTTCACGTAACACGTGCGAAGCGTCTCCACGTGAGGCCGTGAGCAAGACAACGGACTCAACCACTGCGCGGCCCATCGTGCCTTCGTCGGTGCGGCGAAGAAAGGCAGTGAACAGCTTGCCGATGGATTCGTTCTCCTTGACCTTCTTGATGCCGTGCTGCCGAGCAAGGATCGCGGCGCGGTTTTCGTCCAGCAGGTTTACCAGACGTTCCGCCACAAACAGCAGGTCGCGTTTCATCAGCCGCACCGGGACCGCTGCGCTGATCGCAGAGAGAATGCGCAAGCCGGTTGCGTTGGCGATAGCTTCCTCCTTGCGCCGCTTCTCCTGCTCCGCCTTCCACTTCGCATCATTGCCACTGCCAGCGCTGGTTTGCTTTTTCGGGTGATGCACGGGGCAAGCGGGATTGGCGCACACCTTCTGGATGGTGCCCACGCCGCTGCCTTCGGTGATGATGGCGTCAGCGGTGAACTTGCACACCTTGAACTCGGGACGCTTCGCCTCGTCCTTCGACTCTGGCTTGTCGTCATGGATCGCGGTGTACTTGTTGCGTGGAAGAACCGGACTGCCTTCTTTCTGTCCGCCGTAGGCCGTGCTGATCTGTACAAGCTGCGGTTTGGCGGCAACGGTCTTTGCCACGTGCGCCGCGAGTTTTGCGTTGTAGCAGCCGGGGTCAGTGCAACGGTCCCCCTGCCTGCCGAGGTCATCACCAAACAGGAGTTTGTTGTGCCCGGTGCGCTTGCGGCAATCGGCGCAACTGCCCGCCGTGGGCACAAGCTGCGCATCACGCTTATCAAAGGGCGCGTCTTTCAGAACAAGCAAGACATTCGACTCAATCCAGAATTGCAGGTTGCGGACGGGCAGCAGAATCCGCGCGGGTTTTGCCCCGTTGTTGTATGCCTCTTTGAAGCAAGCCGAAAGCGCCTGTTGTTGCACGTCACCTGGCAATTTCGCCAGCAAGACGGCGTGGCCCACGCCGATTTCGTTGGCGTAGAAGGCATCGACCGCTGCGGGTACAAGGTCAACCAATTTCAACCTCGAAGCCACGAAAGACGGTTGTTTGCCCACACGGGCGGCTATCTGTTCGATGGAGTATTTCGGTTCCTCCAACGCCAAAAGCCGGGCAAACCCTTCGGCCTCTTCCATCGGATGAATTTCAGCGCGAATCAGGTTTTCGACGAGTTGCGCGGCGAGGGCTTCGGCATCGGAGAGATTGACGATGCGCACCGGCACGGTCGAAATTTCGGCCATCTGCGCGGCGCGGTAACGCCGCGCACCGGCCACGATCTCGAAACCGTTCTCGGTGAGTGGCCGAACAAGCAAGGGGGACAGTACGCCCTGGCTGCGAATCGATGCGGCCAACTCATTGAGAGCGGCATCGTCAAACACGCGGCGGGGGTTGGTCTTCGATTCGTTGAGTTGAGACAGCGGAACATCGCGGTACTCGGTGGCATAGATAACGGTCGTTTCCATTGCGATAAGCTCCTTTCGAGCGGTTGAAGGGTAAAGACGCGCGGAGCGGAGACACATAGGGCTGGTTCCGCTCCGCAGGGAGCGGACTAGCCGCGAATCGACTGGTCCGTAAAGGCTTCGAGAAAACCCTGGTCGCCGAGGTTTCTGTCCCACTGCCGCGCGAATTGTTCGTGCTGCTCGTAGAGGTCGGGAACGAAAACGTAATTCTCCCCGCCCCGATAGCGCGAATACTGCTCGACGCCCAGGTAATCGTTTCTGAAATAGAACGCGGATAATTCCAAGCCGCACAACGGCGGTTTCGACAACTCGAAGCACATCTCGGGGTCGCGCATCAAGTCGCCGTTCTGCTTGCCATAATGCGCAATCGAGATAGCGGGCAGATTCAGCGGCCCCGGCTCCGGCGTGGCCTCGATGACAAGGGCCATATAGGGCGGGTTCTCGATCTTGAGGTAAAGCGCGGGCCGGAAACCACCGGCCCGCTCAAGGATGCGAAGGATGGTCCGCATTACGCCACCTCCGCGATTGCTTCCACTGGCTGCTGGCGGGAACGCCGCGCCCGCTTGGGTTCGGGCGACGGCTCCGCTGCTGGCTCCGTTGTTTCCTGCGAAAATTCCGTGGGCGTATCCTGCGCAACGGATGCCTCCACCGTGATTGCGCTGAGAATGACGGCGGAGGTTCGCTGTACGACTTCAAGGCTCTCGGCCAATAGCGCCGCATTGCCCGCGTACATCTGTATGTAGTCGCTCGAAGCGCGGCCCATCTCAAGGCCGATGGCCTGGCCTACGATGAAAGCCACGGCCTCGGCTTCGGTTTCGCGCACGGTGGCGGTGGTCATGGTGCGCCGCTCGGTTTTGTGCAAAAGCTCATGCGCTTATGTAGTGCTCAACATAAGCGCACTTATGTGGCGTTCCCGGTTATGTTGAGTAGAGGCTCGGACGGTGTGTGCGTGTTGGGCCTGGTGCGGTTCTTGTGAATTATCACCCAACATAATCAGGGCCATGCCGTTCACGGACTTCCTGGTATCAGCCAGAATCGCGATTTGCGGACATCCCTGTTCCGAACCGCCGATTGCACAGATCGAGTTGCTAGAATTCGTCTGTGACATCCTCACTAGAAATACTGACTGGCGACCTGAGGAAGGCTGCCGAAGCCGGCGATCCGTTCGCCCAATTTGAAATCGCTTTGTCGCTGGACTATGGCAATGATGGCGAACAGAATTTGACCAGCGCCCCTGAGTGGTACTCGAAAGCTGCGGCACAGGGACATACTTCGGCGGAAGGGAATCTCCTGCTCCAGCACATCTTTGGACAGGCCCAAATCTGGGCACCCGAGGAGGTGTTTAAAAGGCTCTTGGAGTTGGCCGGCTCTGGTGACACTGAATGGGAGAACAACGTTGGTCTGTGTTACCAGCATGGCTTTGGAACTCCGCAGGATTATGAAAAGGCGGCTGAGTGGTACACTCGCGCGGCTCATGGCGGGTCTGGAACTGCGCAATTCAATCTGGGCGGGATGTACTACGAAGGCACAGGAGTAGAGAAGAACCTGAATCTCGCTGTGAAATGGTATACGCGATCAGCCCAACAACGCGAAGAGCTGGCCCTTTTGCATCTCGGCTCGATGTATCAAAAGGGTATAGGAGTCGAAACCGACCTGACACGCGCAAGGGTCCTCTACTCGGTAGCCTACCGATTGGGTTCATCTCGCGCGGCGAATCATCTCGGCATCTTGTTCAAGCGCGGTCTGGGGGTTGAGCGGAACGATTTTTTGGCGTATCAGCTCTTTCAGGAATCAATAACGAGACCAGACACACCAAACGCAGAGGAAAACCGCTCCTATCGCGGAACCGCTTGTTACTGGCTGGGCTATATGACCGAACACGGCGAGGGTGTGGATCGAGATCTGCGGAAAGCGCGCAAATGGTACAAGCAAGGAGCTGCTTGCGGCCAACCCAAATGCGTCGAAGCCGTTGCCCGACTTCGTGCTGATAAGCGCGGGAAGCAATGTCGCGACGCAACACTGTGAGTCGCTGATGCCCTCTTTCCCCTTGGGATGAAGCTTTGCTGTGTGCGTTTGTGCCGCACACAGCAAAGCAGTGGTGTCAAAGAGAATGTAGAAAGCTCATTAGCGACGGGTCGTCTCTCCAATGCTTCTGTTTCCGCGAAGTTGTATGCAGTGCGGTTGAATGCTTCAGAATCTCTGCTTTTCGCTGAAGATCCACTTCGGCGTAGATGTTGGTCGTGTCGATCGAGACGTGGCCGAGCCATGCGCGGATCGTGTTGATATCGACTCCGGATCGAAGAAGGTGCGTTGCCGTTGTATGCCTAATAGTGTGAGGGCTGATGGGCCTTTTCGCCAGTGCTGGAAGTGAGCCTGCGACTTCGCGGATGTACTTGCGAACCATCCAGTGAACACCATGCCTGGATATCGGTTGGCCGAACCGGTTGACAAAAACGGGGTCATCAGGAGAGCGGCGGCTGCGGATCAGAGCAAGAATCTCGTTGCAGGTCGCCGGCCACAGCGGACATCGACGTGTCTTGTTACCTTTTCCTCTCAGTTGTACGCTTCCGATCTGGTTGGCTCGCAGGTCGAGGTCACCGACCAGGAGCGTGGTTGCTTCCGTCACCCGAGCTCCGGAGTTGTAGAGAAAGAGCAGCAGTGCGTGATCACGCACACCTTGTCGGGTGCGGAGATCGGGAGCAGCCAAAAGTGCGTCCATCTCAGGCTTATCCAAATACGAGAGTTCCTTCCTTGCGAAGCGCTTGAACGGAACAGACCGAACTTGACCACACCAGGCAATGTGTTCGGGACTGCGTTCTGCAATGAAACGCGCCATCGCATGTAGGGCCGCGAGTCTCTGGTTCCGGGTGCGCACCGAACAGCTACGGACCTGTTCAAGATGATCAAGAAACTCTCTAAGAACCTCCCGCGACAGATCGGTCACCTCAAGGCGTTCAATGGGCACCTTCTTGCGGGCGCTTGCAAATGGTAGGAAGAGGGTCAGCGTATCTCGATAGCTTCGCTGCGTGTTCCGACTCAGGTTACGCTCTGAGGTCAAGTACTCGAGAAGAAAGCGCTTCACCCAAGGCCCAATCAGCGCATCCCTAGACATGAGTCACCTCCGGCCGGGCGTACTGTTCGAAGCAGCGACTAGCGTGCTTAAGCAACTCAGCCGTCATGGTCAGATAGCGTTGAGTATCCTGGAGCCGCGCATGTCCGAGATAGACGGATAGATGAGGCAGGAGTCGCTGTACGTTTTCGCCTTCGCGATACCAAGTGACGAGGCGAACGACGGCAAATGTATGCCGGAAGTCATGCAACCGTGGTTGATATCTGGCTTCCTTCGAGCGCGACACGCCAGCCTCCTCGCGCAGCCTTTTGAACACCAGTTCTGCCGTCTGGCGCAGAATCGGCTCCCCTTTATGAGTTCCAAAAAGTGGAGTCGCGTCAGTGCGTGTCCGTCCTGACCACTGCCGTTTCATGTAGTCGCACAGCACGCGGGCGAGATCAGGTCCTACAGGGACAAAACGGCTCTTGAAGAACTTCGTCTCGCGAATGGTGAGTACTCCAGCATCAGCATCGAAATCGGCGATCCGCAGATGAAGTGCTTCGCTGATACGTAAACCACTTCCATAGAGCAAGAGCAGTAGAGTTCGCACCGTGGCTGGCTCAAGCAGCCAGACGTGACGATGGCGAGAATCGGCTGCTTCGATCAGCCGCTTCATGTCGCGGTTGGTATAAATGTAGGGCTGAAACTTCTCAGGCTTCACGGGAACGTTGATCGGGAGCGGGCTTTTTGAACAGTATCCGCGGGCGATGGCATAGCGATAGAACGCCGTCAGAGTGTGATACTTCGAGAACCAGAAGTATGTAACCGGGCCGGTTCCGTCAAGATACTTGCGCACCCCAACGGGCTTGATGAATCGCATATCACAGTTGCCGATAGCCTTAACGAATGCATGTAGGCGGACTGCCTCGCTGCGAAATGCCATGCCCAGAGAGCGCTTGTGCACAATGTAGCCCTCGACTGCTTTTGAAAGGTTCATGCGAGACCTCCCAAGCTGAGGGTGGCTACAGTGCGAAGGGCTTCCATGCTCCCGCGCGCCAAGATCGGAGTTGCGCTGCGCTCGCTCTCTTCCGCGTACTTCAAAAGGACCTTGATGGGCAGGTTGCCGACTTCACGTAATGCGAGCATATCGACCTTCGCGTACATCTGCGTGGCAGCCAAGGAGACATGGCCGAGATGGTCGGCAATCTCCTTCAGCGAAACACCTTCTGCCAACAAATGGGTTGCACAGGAGTGGCGAAGCGCATGAGGACCGTAGCATACGGATGCGATCCCCAACCGGCGCATACGCTTCTGCACCATCACGCCAAACCCACCTGCGCTTAATGCCCGATACGGCTGTTTCGCAGACATGAAGACCTCACGCCGTTGACATCGCGGCCGCACTCTGCGGAGGTAGTGCAGGATCGCCGCACCGACTTCCTGCACGAGTGGATAGCTCTGACTCTTCCGCTGCTTTGCGCGGCGGATATGAATAATCTCGCGTTCCCAATCGATGTCCTCAAGACGCAGATGACGCACCTCGCCGCCTCTCAAACCGTACACAGCGACAAGCAGTAACATCGCATGATCGCGAATCTCAATCGGTCGATCGCCGGCGCAGGAAATGAGCAACTTCTGGACATCGCCCCACGCCGGGCCGCGCGGCAAGCTCTCGAGGCGATAGATCCGGGGCGCATCGAGTACCGACAAACCGGATCTGCACCAGTGCCTGGACTCTGCGAAGCGGAAGAAGTTCCTCAGCTTGGCAACGTGGAGGGCAATGCTGGTCCTCTTCAATCCACGCCGAGCGAGCACCTGAAAATATGAGGAGAGATCTTCAAGGGTGATCTCCAGCAGTGCCTTCTTCTGCCGCTCGACCCAGCACAGAAACTCACCGACGCACACACGGTAAAGTCGAATCGTGCTGGGCGAGAGGCCTCGGTCGTTAGCCGCAAACTCCAGGAATGCGTCGAACTCAGCGGCGAAAGGCCTCTCTACCACCGGTTCCCGCAAGCGACCGAGTAGCCGCATCCAGTTCGTCGCGTGGAACACAAACTCCCTCATGCCGATGTGAAGACAGGTGGCAGACCGGTGAGTGGTCATGGCCCACGTCGCTGCTGCGGCTTCTATCTCTACTGGCGTAATCTCCGCCTGATGGAGCGGAAGATGTCGCGCGAGATACATCAATATCCACGCGATGTTCCGTAAGGTCTGCAGAGAGCGCCCCTCCTGTATGAGCCTCGATAAGTAAAGCTGGCGTTCGTCTGAAAAGGGTGATTGGCGGTAGCGGGCAACAGTGGCCCGATCTGGAAAGAGCTGATAAAGCATGGTGATCTCCTTGAGCAAAAGCAATCTGCCCAGTATCACCATCGACCCCTAATTATGTTGTGTTCATGGCCACGACACTCAGTAGGCACGCATGTCCCGACAGACTACGAAACATAAATATCAACCCAACATAAGTGACCTAACTCATGAACCAAAGTCACGAATTCTTCGGCCTTCGACTGGCCCGGCAGAATGGCAATCTTCCCGCCGTAGCTCACGCCAAGAGCGGGCGCGATGTTCTCGTTGTAGTCGAGCGCGATGTTCTGCGAATCGAGAAACGCAATGAGACGGTCCCGGTGCTCGCCCACTTCGCCGGTGATGTTGTGCTCGAACTCCGGCAGGTCCACGCCTTCCGTCTGCGCCACATCTTATCTCGTGATTTGCGGCCGAGCTTGTACGCGCCGATGTGACGCGCAAGTGGATGTACAACCTGGTGGCGGCCAAGGGAACATGGCTGCTATGCAGATTTACAGGGTTCGGATAAGTGCCGAAGGAGTTGGAA
>WNGR01000483.1_pt1 | contig 88648 bp, 69 predicted proteins | sample 5407581 | NCBI WGS metagenome assembly WNGR01 (sample SAMN13153383, study PRJNA577476) | soil metagenome | isolation source: 80 cm soil or saprolite under Garry oak tree replicate 2 | place: USA:California | collected 2016-06-15
CGCCGTCCTTGCCGAGATAGGCATCCACGGGACGCAGCCACACGGTGTAACCGTAGGTCCTCGCGTATTGCAGCGCGCGCATCAGCACCTGCGTGTCGAGCACCGGCACGTCGGCCTGCGAAAAGCCGATGCAGCCCGCCTCCGTCAGTTCGACCATCTCGGTGATCACCTGGCCCTTGAGCCCGACCGTCAAAGCGCCGAGCGGATACACGTGCGCCTGATCCAGATTGCGCGCGCGGAACTTGAGCATCTCGACGAGGCCCGGTTCATCGAGTGTGGGATCGGTGTCCGGCAAGCACACGAGACTCGTCACGCCACCCGCGAGCGCCGCGGCCATTTCCGATTCGAGCGTGGCCTTGTGTTCGTAGCCGGGCTCACGCAAGCGCGCGGACAGGTCGACCAGACCCGGCGCGATCGAAAGGCCTTTCGCGTCGATCGTTTTCTCCGCCTGGAAATCGGCAGGCGCGTTGCCGATCGCGACGATCTTGCCCGCCGCGATAAAAATGTCCTGCTGCTGTTCGGTGCCCGCTGCCGGATCGATCAGCGTGCCGCCTTGAATATGAATCTTCATGCGCTGCCTTATGTTCAGCTAAGTTCCGCGTTATTTGCCGCGTATTCGTACGGTGCCGTGCCGATGTGCTGACGTGACGCTCATTGCGTTACGGCGCTCGAAGCCGGCGAAATCAATCGTGATTGCCCGCGACGATTCCCATCACCGCCATGCGCACCGCGATCCCGAACGTCACCTGATTGAGGATCACCGACTGCGGACCGTCGGCCACCTGCGAATCGATTTCAACACCGCGATTCATCGGACCCGGGTGCATCACGATCGCATCGGGCTTGGCGAGCGCGAGGCGCTCCGGCGTCAAGCCCCAGCTCTTGAAGTACTCCTGCGCCGACGGCAGCAGCGCGCCGCTCATCCGCTCGTTTTGCAGACGCAGCATGATGATCACGTCGACGTCCTTCAGGCCTTACCCGCGAATGCAGAATGTCGCCGACGATCGCCACGCGCAGGTTCGTGAAATCCTTCTTGTAGTGGCGGATCGTGTACATGTCGAGCAGCCCTTGCGTGGGGTGCGCATGACGGCCGTCACCGGCGTTGATCACGTGCACGTGCGGCGCGCAATGCTGGGCGATCAGATAAGGTGCGCCGCTCGATGCATGACGCACGACGAACATGTCGGCGTGCATCGCCGAGAGGTTGTTGATCGTGTCGAGCAGCGATTCGCCCTTGCTCGTGGAAGACGCGTTGATGTTCAGATTCAGCACGTCCGCGGACAAACGCGTCGCGGCGATCTCGAAGGTGGTGCGGGTGCGCGTGGAGTTCTCGAAGAACAGGTTGAACACCGACTTGCCGCGCAGGAGCGGCACCTTCTTCACTTCGCGATCGGTCACGCTGACGAACTGCTCGGCGGTGTCGAGAATGTGATTGACGATCGCCTTCGGCAAACCTTCGATCGACAACAGATGTTTGAGCTCGCCGTTTTTCGTGAGCTGCGGGTTGCCCTTCAGGAAGCCATAACGGAAGCGCTCGGTGGCGCTATCGGCTGAATCCTTCGGAGCCTGGGTGGCGGTGTTCATGGAGTACCTGCTTCAAATACGGGCTTCAACGTGATCGATGTCGATGCGGACTGCTTGCGATGGTTTTGGGCTATGCCAGCCCTTCGCGCGAAACGCGGTGCGCCGCTGCCAGTCAATTACGGTCTTGCGCAACGCGGCGCAAAGCCGAGTTCAATCGACGCGTGCTTCGGTGTGAAAAGTGAAACGCTGCTGCCCTGCCACGCCGCCCTCTTCGCGGGCCAGCACAAGTGTGGCGTCGGCGGGCACGTTCACCACGCCGCCGACAAAGCGCGCCGCCACCGGCAGCTCGCGCCCGCCACGATCGGCCAACACCGCCAGCTCAACCGAGGCCGGACGGCCATAGTCATACAGTTCGTTCACCGCCGCGCGAATCGTCCGGCCGGTGTATAGCACGTCGTCCACCAGCACGATGCGGGACTTGTCGACGGAGAACGGCAGCGAGGTCGGGCTCGCCTGCGAATGCAGGCCTTTTTTCGCGTAGTCGTCACGATGCAGCGCGACGTTCACCACGCCGAAGCCCGGCAGGTTCAGGTCGCGCGCGAGCCGCTCGGCAAGCCATGCGCCGCCGCTATGAATACCGGCCAGCACGGCGCCTTCGGCACCGTCTTGCGCGGCGCCGAGCTTCTCGCCATACACCGCGCGAATCTGGTCGAGCAACGCGCGATAAAGCGCTTCGGCGTCAATGGAACTCATGATCGTCGGAAAGTCCGTCTAGATATTGCTGGAGGATGATGCTGGCGGCTTCGGCGTCGAGCATGTCGGCGCGGCCGTTGCCGGCGCGGATTCCCGCTTTCGCCTCGACCGACGAATAGCGCTCGTCGACCCACGTCACCGGCAGGTTGAAGCGGCCGTTCAGCTGATTGCCGAAGCGCTTCGCAAGCTGGGTCATTTCATGCGGCGTGCCGTCCGGGTGCATCGGCAAGCCGACGACCAGCGCGTCCGGCTTCCACTCGGCGATCAGCTTGCCGACCGCCTCGAACCGGTATTCGCGGCTGCGGTTCTGCACGATCACGAGAGGCCGCGCGTTGCGCGTCAGCGAATTGCCGACCGCCACACCGATGCGTTTTTCACCGTAGTCGAACGCAAGCAGCGTCGCCTCACGTCCGGCCGGCAGGTTCATGCGTGACCTGCCTCGCCCGACAGCATGGACAGCGAAATGCCGAGCAGCGCGAGCGCGGCTTCAAGACGTTCTTCGGCGGGCACGTCGAAGACGATTTTCGGGTCGGCTTCAACGGTGAGCCAGCCGTTTTTCGAAATTTCTTCCTCGAGTTGGCCCGCGCCCCAGCCGGCGTGGCCGAGCGTGAGCAGGAAACGTTCGGGACCGGTACCGCCCGCGACGGCTTCGAGCACGTCTTTCGAAGTGGTCATCTCGAGGCCGCCCGGCACCGACATCGACGAGGTATACACGTTGCCGTCTTTCGGATCGTGCAGCACGAAACCGCGCTCGGTTTGCACCGGGCCGCCAAAATACACGGGCACGTGGAGAAGGGGTTCGATCTCGAGCTTGAGATCGATACGACTGAAAAGCGCTTCAAGGTCGATATCGGTCGGCCGGTTGATGACGAGACCGAGCGCGCCGCGCTCACTGTGATCGCAAAGGTAGACCACCGTTCCGGAAAACGTCGGATCGGCCATGTTCGGCATGGCGATCAGAAACTGGTTGGTCAGATTGATGCGATCGGTACTCTTGGACATAGTTCGGATTTTAGCAAAGACGATGCGGTGTGGCGGGCTTTGAGCGTAGGACCGCGATGTATGCGATGAAGTGCGCCGCGAGCCATCGACGGCCAGTCAAGTTGCACTCTATCACGCACGCGAGCCTTGGCCACGATGCAGGTTAGCGGTTTTACGGCACGCATTTCGCGTGCCTTCCGGTTCGATCATTGCTCTCCTTCGTTGCTCCCTTTTCTTGCCGGCCGCGAGGCTCACCCGCATGCGACTCGCGACGGATACCGATCAGGCGCCGCCCTCCTCGATCGAGCGAGTCAACGCGGCCAGCGTGGCGCCGCCGGCCGGTGGAGCGACACCTGCGGCTACCTTGTGCAGCATCGCCCGCAACGCTTCGGCGGTCTGCTCGAGCGTGCTCGCCGCAGGCGCGCCGACAATCACGTGCTCGCGCACCGCCGGCGTCGAGACGCCCGCATGCGCGCGGCGGCGCCAGGCGAGCCCCAGTGCGTCGGCAAGCAGCGCTACATGGCCCAAGCCGAGCGCGCAGGCGGCGGCGCCGAGCCGGTAGGCGGCGTCGCCGGCTTGCAGCGCTTCACTCGGATCGGCTTTCTCGGGCTGGTCGGCCGCGCGGGCATGCTCGGTCAACGCGGAGATCGAGGCATCCGCCGTCTGCAGGAAATCTTCATAGGCGTGCGCGTTGACCGTCAGCACGCCCAGTTCGCGTGTCAATGCGTTGCGGGTGCCGCTGATCGACTGCGCCTGCACGGCGCCTGCCTCCCAGAGCATTTCTGATGCCAGCGTTCCCGCGACGTGCCAATCGACCGTCAAGCCATAGTCGTGCAGCACCTCGACCTGATCGACGTCTTCGGCCGCTGCGCCGAACAACGCGTAGTCGCGCCACAGCAGCGCCAGTGTCGCGCGCACCAGCGAGCGCGGCGCACGCTGGATGCCGCGCGTGTGGTCGGCCAGCGCGAGATTGCAGCGGGCATAGAAACGCCGCGCGTCGGTTTCTCCGGTGGCACGGCCGCCCGCGCGCAATGCCTTGACGCAGGCCTTGGCGAGGCGCCAGAAGTCGTACGGATCCGGGCCGGCGAGTTCGGCGAGCACGGCGTCGAGTTCGTCGAGCGCCGCGTTGGTGGCGGCCAGCGCGGCCGCGCTGCCGGTGTCCGGCTGCGAGCGCAATACCGGCAGAAGCGCGCGTTCGTAGCGGGCTCGCAAATGAGCCAACCGGTCGGCGGACTGGGCGTGAAACGACACCGGCGGCACGGGCCGCGAGCTGAGCGCGAGGTCTTCGAAAGCGACGGTGGAACCGGGCGTATGGTCGGCCAAATGCGAACAGAGCGCCCGATAGCGATCGAACAGCGTGGGCGAACAGGCCAGCTCGCGCAGATTATGACGCTCGAGCGCCGCGCGGAAATCACGCAGCGCCGCGCCGAACATGGGCCGCGTGCTGTCTGCCTCGGCCGGATCGCCCGCCGCCAGCGGCGAGAGCCGCACCAAGGCGTCCGCGAAGCGCTGCGCGCTCAGCCAGCCGGCCCCGCGCAACGCGTGCGACGCGCGCACCAGCGCCGAGGTGCTCTCGCTGTGCTGTTCGAACGCGAGGAGCGCCTCAGCCAGCGCAAGCTCCGCCGGACGGACGGCGCCGCCGCGCGGATTCGGCAAGGCATCGAAGGAATCAGGTGCGGCGGATCGGAGAGTCATGAGCAGGCGAGAGGAAGCTGACGGGCTGCCGTTTCGCGCCGCACGCAGACTGATCGGCTAACGCGCGAACCGGCGACAGGACAATGACAAATTACCGCTGCGACACGGCGCGATCGAGGACGTCTCGCGCCGACGCGGTGGGGCAGTACTCCTGGCGCAGCAAGCGCGTTCGATTCTGCGGACGCCGTTTGCGAAAGAAACGCCGCGCCGGCATTCGCCGGTCTGCCCGCCGACTTCAGATCTGGACCATCTCGAAGTCTTCCTTGCGCGCTCCGCATTCCGGGCAGGTCCAGTTAATGGGAACGTCCTCCCAGCGGGTGCCCGGCGCAATGCCTTCCTCCGGCAAACCGGCTTCTTCGTCGTAAATCCAGCCGCAAATCAGGCACATCCAGCTTTGATATTCCATTCTTGTGTCGCGTCGTAGAGTCCGTGGAAACGGGAGCCATGATGGTACCGTGTTGCCGCCCCAATGCCTAGCAATCACAAACGCGCAATCGTAGTCTGCGGCGGCCTTTGGGTATGCCGGTCGCGTCGGCGCGCGCGTCACTCGCGACATCGTGCCGCCTGCCGCGCGCCGCCCGCCCGAGGCATTGCGCCCAGGAATGCGAAAAAACGCCCTCGCGACAGTTTAGGCCGCATAATTGAGCCGATTGCGCACTCTCTGCGCCTAAATACCGCTCCTTTTGTAAATTTTCATGCCCAGCGACACGCCTCCGATCGTCCTCACCTTCGGCCTCTCCGACCCCACTGGCGGCTCCGGCCTGCAAGCCGACCTGATGACTCTTGCAAGCATGGGCTGCCACGGCGTCACTGTGCTCACGGGCTACACCGTGCGCGACTCGGCCAGCTGCGACGAAGTCAACGGGCTCGACCCCGAAGTGGTCGCGACCCAAGCGCGGATGCTGCTCGAAGACATGCCTATCGCCGCGTTCAAGGTCGGCGCTTGCACGCGCGCCGAAGTGGTCAGCGCAATCGCCGAAGTGGTCGCCGATTACGACGACATTCCGCTGATTCTCGCCCCCGACTTCACACTCGACGACGAACACGTGCTCGCCGCCGACGAACTGCGCGAAGCGATTGCCGACCTGCTGGCGCCGCAAACTACCCTGCTGGTCGCCGATTCGACCACGCTGCTCGCCCTCGCCCAGCCGGATGGCGACGCCGAAGCGCCGAGCCTCGACGCCGCGATTTCGCACCTGCTGTCGCAAGGCTGCGAATACATTCTGTCGACGGAAACCGGCACCCATCGGCTCGTCAATACGCTGTTCAGCGAAGACGGCCAGTTGCGTCAGGATATGTGGGACCGTGGCAGCCATCGGATCATGGGGCTAACCGATACACTGGGAGCCGCCATCGCCGCGCTGCTGGCCAACGGCCAGGAACCGGCCGAGGCCGTGCGCGAGGCGCAGGAGTATCTGTACCAGGCAATGCGCAGCGCATTCCGGCCGGGCATGGGCGCGTATATGCCGGATCGGTTTTTCTGGGCGCGCAGCAGCGACGACGAAACGCCCCCCGCGGCCGGCAAGGACGCGGCGCCGGGCGAAGCACGGCATTGAGATTCGTGCGGAGCGTCTGCTGACAGGCGCCACACACGCTCCTTGTTCATGGTGCGTATGGCTTAGAACATAGGTTCTTGGATCGCTTCGTCGCCAGGTCGTTACACGCCCGGGCACCATCACTAACCCGCATCCGTGCGGGTTTTTCTATTTGAAGCACCTAATTGCGCTTTGCCATCGGCGAACAAATCGCGGCTATAGCGACGTAAGAAAATGTTGTATTGCGTAATCAAACGTTACAACCCGGACGGTTTTGTCAGGCTACACTTACCAGATCGTAAATCTGCCATGTATCGCCAATGTTTTTGCCCGTCTTTTTCATTCATTCTCCGGAGAACGGGGGATCGACCACTAGTGGCTTTTTTGATTTGAATAAAAGCAAAGATCGGTTCGCCAACTTTGAATGGGATCCGCAACGGCCCGAAGGCCGGCGGGCAAAGCTTCTGGCAACGAGCAGTGGCGGCAGCCACCAATCCGGCGGCAATCACAGCAGCCTGAAGAGCGCTGTCAACTACCGTGCGATTCTGCCGTTTTATTCCAGAACAAACATGATAAGTGGCTCGCAAAAAAACATGGGCCGTTTGAGCCGAGCAACCAAAGTAAATTCCGTCCAGGACAATAGCTTTGATTCCGAACTCTTTCGTCATGCCAATCGTAAGATCGAAAGGCATGTGATCGAATCGGGCCGCGTTTTCTCGAAAGCTCCGCAATTCGTTCAGGTCGTTCGGGCCGAGATAAATCGACTCGAGAATCCACACGTTCACAGCTCGGCCGTTTTTGGCGTGGGCGGTCGTGGGCGCGCGAATCTCGCGCCCACGATGGCACTGTGCCTGAGCCCCGGGGGGGCATGACAATGGGACGATCTCATGCTTTCGTGCAACGTTGCCACGGTGCGATTACCGCTGAAGACAGGATACGGATGTTTCGTCAAAGGCCAATCACGATCTGGCTCACCGGTCTGTCAGGCGCGGGCAAGTCGACCATCGCGTTCGCCCTCGAACAACAACTCGTATCGCTAGGGCACGCGTGCTATGTGCTTGATGGCGACAATATCCGCCACGGCTTGGCGTCCGACCTCAGCTTCGAAAAGAAAGATCGGCGCGAAAACATTCGCAGAGTCGCACACGTCGCCCAGTTGATGAACGACGCGGGCCTCATCGTCATCACGGCGCTCATTTCTCCGATGCGTGAAGACCGGACCATGGCGCGCGAGATCATCGGATCCGGCAAATTTATCGAAACCCATCTCTCCGCGCCTGTCGACACGTGCGCTCGCCGCGATCCGAAAGGCCTCTATGCGAAAGCCAGGGCGGGAGAAATTCCTTCGTTTACCGGCGTGTCGGCGCCGTATGAAGCCCCGGCCAACCCAGAGTTGCGGATCGACACGGCAACGTTGACGCCGGAACAAAGCGTGGCGGACATATTCGCCTACTTGCGCGGGAACTGCCTCACCGTGAGTCTCGACCGCGAAGCGGCCTCCTGATACCAGGGCGCCAGCGCACACTGCCGCCCCAAAAGAAAAAACCCGCAAGGCTGTTAGCCATGCGGGTTTTTTCTTTGGAAAGCACGCCTCGCGGCGCACTTCCCCATGTATTCCCAACTGAGCCTCGTAACGAGGCCCAACCGGAATTACATGTCCATACCCATGCCACCCATGCCGCCGGGCATACCGCCGCCCATCGGAGCATCTTCCTTCGGCAGTTCGCACACAGCTGCGTCGGTGGTCAACAGTAGGCCAGCGACCGAAGCTGCGTTTTGCAGCGCCGTGCGCGTCACCTTCGTCGGGTCGACAACACCAGCGTCGACCAGGTCGACGTACTCGCCAGTTGCTGCGTTGTAGCCGTAGTTGCCCGTGCCAGCTGCAACAGCAGCCACCACGACGCTGGCTTCTTCGCCACCGTTCGTGACGATCTGGCGCAGCGGCTCTTCCATCGCGCGCAGCACGATCTTGATACCTGCGTCCTGATCGGCGTTAGCGCCCTTCAGGCCAGCGATTGCCGTACGTGCGCGGATCAGCGCGACGCCGCCGCCAGCCACGATGCCTTCTTCCACAGCTGCGCGCGTTGCGTGCAGTGCGTCTTCGACACGTGCCTTCTTTTCCTTCATTTCAACTTCGGTCGCAGCACCGACCTTGATCACTGCAACACCGCCAGCCAGCTTGGCGACGCGTTCCTGCAGCTTTTCACGGTCGTAGTCCGACGTTGCTTCTTCGATTTGCGTGCGGACCTGCTTCACACGTGCTTCGATGTTCGCACCTTCGCCGGCGCCGTCGATGATCGTCGTGTTTTCCTTGCCCACTTCGATGCGCTTCGCCTGGCCCAGTTCAGCCAGCGTTGCCTTTTCGAGCGTCAGGCCGGTTTCTTCAGCGATGACTTGACCGCCGGTCAGGATCGCGATGTCTTCCAGCATGGCCTTACGGCGATCGCCGAAGCCCGGAGCCTTCACAGCAACCGTCTTCAGGATGCCGCGGATGTTGTTCACCACCAGCGTAGCCAGCGCTTCGCCTTCGACGTCTTCAGCGATGATCAGGAGCGGACGGCCAGCCTTCGCGACTTGTTCCAGCACCGGCAGCAAATCGCGGATGTTCGAAACCTTCTTGTCGTGCAGCAGCACGAACGGGTTTTCGAGCACGGCAACTTGCTTGTCCGGGTTGTTGATGAAGTACGGCGACAGGTAGCCGCGGTCGAATTGCATACCTTCGACAACGTCCAGCTCGTCTTGCAGCGACTTGCCGTCTTCAACGGTGATGACGCCTTCCTTGCCGACCTTGTCCATCGCTTCAGCGATACGGTCGCCGATCGACGAATCGCTGTTTGCCGAAATCGCGCCAACTTGAGCGATTTCCTTGTTCGTCGTGCACGGCTTGCTGATCTTGCGCAGTTCTTCGATAGCGGCCGTCACAGCCTTGTCGATACCGCGCTTCAGGTCCATCGGGTTCATGCCCGATGCAACATACTTCATGCCTTCGCGGACGATCGACTGAGCCAGAACCGTTGCGGTCGTGGTGCCGTCGCCTGCGTTGTCACTGGTCTTGGAAGCGACTTCCTTGACCATTTGCGCGCCCATGTTCTGGAGCTTGTCTTTCAGTTCGATCTCTTTCGCGACCGAAACGCCATCTTTCGTGACCGTCGGGCCGCCGAAGCTGCGTTCCAGGACAACGTTGCGGCCCTTCGGACCCAGCGTGACCTTCACAGCGTTCGCGAGGATGTTCACGCCTTCAACCATCTTGGCACGGGCGGAATCACCGAATACGACGTCTTTAGCTGCCATCTTCTAACTCCTTGAATTCTTGGGATATAACCGGGGAAGTAGCGACTCGCGCTTACTTCTGCACCACGGCCATGATGTCTTCTTCGCGCATGACGAGCAGTTCGTTGCCGTCGACCTTGACGGTCTGGCCTGCGTACTTGCCGAACAGAACGCGGTCACCCACCTTCACGTCGAGCGCGATGGATGCGCCCTTGTCGTCACGCTTGCCCGGGCCGACTGCCAGAATTTCGCCTTGATCCGGCTTTTCCGCTGCGGCTTCGGGGATCACGATGCCCGACGCGGTCTTGGTTTCTTGATCCAGACGTTTGACGATCACGCGATCATGCAAAGGACGAAGGTTCATACATACTCCTCTCTTGATTGAGACTGAAGAACGCTGAGAAAACCCAGTTGGCTGAGCCAACCGGCGATGTTGTTAGCACTCTCGTGCAGCGAGTGCTAATTATATGGACGGGTGGTGACAAATTCAAGAAGGGATGCGGCGATTGTCGAGATTCGCTTAACTTTGAACTTTGGCCGCTCGGATCCGGATTCCGCCGCGCGCCGGTGGAGCGCTGAATCGAAAAATAGCTATTCTAAAACATGCACTTAGCGATTTTCCGGGCGAGCACGGGCGGAGATCGGGCGACGATTGTTCCGACGTGGAGCACGCTGCTGCTGAGCGCTGAAGTGCTTACACCAGGGAAATCCCTTGCAGCGCGGCGTTCTTCCGCAACGCCGGAAACGTCGTAGGCAGGCGCGCGATGGGCCCGACGTTTTTCCTTCTCGCCTCGAATCGATCCTATTCTTGACGGCCTGTGCCACCAAGTCATCTGGTAACCAGACGTGACACCGCGCGCCGCGCCTCACTTTTTCGTACGTGCGCGCACCGAGTTCTCGGCCAGCCACTTGAGCCGCTCGCAGTCTGCTTTAACACGGGATGCGAAATCGGTGGGGTTGCCAAGGCGCAAGGCGCTCATCTGGCTGTCCTCGTCCTCTCCCTTGCGCCAACCTGCGTCCCAGTGCCTGTCGAAGTCGGATGCTTGTTGCTGCGCTCCCCTGACCCGCTCTTTGTAGCCGCGAATACGTTTCGTTCATGTTTGCCTCCTGCCGCTCATTACTGCGCACGCGCCGAGCCGCCGCCGCACGCCCTCAACACAGCACCGCGGTCCAGCCCAACGACCTCCAACCAACCGGCATGTGAAATCCATGCACCGGCCGGCGCGCCGACCTGAACACTCGCGGCAAGACGGCCCGGGCCTTCGCGTTTCTATTGAACGGTGTACCCGCGCCCTTGCATGCAGGCTCCATAGGCATGCCAATAGGTGGCCATCGTGTTTTGCTTGCCCGTTTGCGCGGCCTGCGCCTGCGCGGCATGCTGCTGACGGCTGCGCGCACCGCCCGCGAGCGCGCCGGCCGTCGCCCCGACCGCCGCGCCATGGCCCGCGTCGTTATGACTTACATCGCCAATGATTGCCCCGGCTGCCGCGCCTCTCGCGGCGCCGCCCACTCGCGCGCCGGTGGGGCCCTGAGGAGGCGGCGGCGCCTGTGCCACGGCAACGGGATCGATGCCGGTGCTCTGCTTCGCCCATCCGTAACACGCGCCCTCGTCGTCCTGCTGCTTCTGGGGACTTTGACCATGCGCCGGGTACACGGCGGGTTTCTGGGCAAACGCGACCGTGCCAAGACCGAGTAAAAGACAAATCGCAAATCGCTTCATGGCATTCTCCAATGCATGAGTTATCGACGGACGACGCCGGAATGAAAATTCCGTAAATCACGGAAATGACAATCCGTAGTCAACCGAAAAAAATGCCATTTATTCAGGCAAGCTCATTCACACGAATTTTGAAAAATTCGTGGACTTTATAACTGAGCTTCTTCACGAAATTAAATCGCGGACTATCGCAATGGTGCGCCACTCGGCGATGCAGGAGCAGCAGCAGGAAGAGAGGCCATACGACGTTCCCTGGTAGAGACGTTGCAAGCGCAGAGCAAACGCTGGTGCGGTTGACGAGGCGCTTGTCCAATCGTCAGACCGTCCGCAGCTCTTAGGGCATGTTAGCAAACGGCCAGGTCAACATCAAGGCTGAATGTACTGCATCGGAATGCGAAATAGCCGGTCGCATCGTGGATGAAAACCGGCAACGAAAGTGCCACGAAAACGCTAATAGCGGAGGCAAATCAATGCATTGCGTCGATCAATTTATATTTTCAGCGTCATGAAAAAAATGGCGGCATTGTTTAAGCGAATTGCGATGTAAATTCTGTTTTTCTCCCCCTCAGCGGCAGCATGTCGGCGAAAAAGGCTTTCCATCGACGTGCAGTGGTTGGAACACCGGCATCTCCCGGCAGATACGGCGCCAGGGATTGCCCCTACGCGTTGGCAACCTGTCCACCTGTTTATGCAGATATGTCGTGATTCGACTGCAGGATGGCGTTTTCTCGCGCTATGCAGCGCGTCGCGGGGGCAATGCACGGTGTTACGCTCAGGCAAGCAGCCTTCGCGGCAGTGAGCCGCCGTTCAGCGGCAGAATCAACAGCCATCAGAACACACCGCGAAGTGCGATTGCCGGCGAACGGCGAAACATCGCTGCGGGAGCGACTGCGATGGGATTCAAAACATATACCGTACTGACGCTAGTGGTGTTTAGCAGTGCTGCCTTCGCGTGGCAGCCGCTCACCTATCCAATCCGAAGTCAGGGCGCTTACCAGCGCAGCATCGACACCGCGATGTGCTACGCAGCGGCGAACAAGCAGACCAAGGTCAACATCGCTCGCGAACCGCAGATTCCGCCGCGCAAACCGGCTGCCGACAAAACTTCGTCGACTGGTGCGCCGTCGCGTCCGCCATTGCCTCCCAGCAGCTTCTCCGCCACGCCGATGGGCGCGAGCATGCCGTCCGCCGCGACCGCGCCTGGCGCAAACGCGCCCGCGGCGAGCGCGACAACGGCAACGGCAACGCCTGCTTCGGCGACCAAGGCCGCGAGCGCAACCCCGGCAAGCGCCCCGACAACGACTACCACCGCGGCATCGGCAACCAGCACGGATAACGGCGCCTCGGAGACAGCCGCGGCCAGCGCGCCACAGACAATCGCGGGGTCCAATGTGAAGCTGCCGCCGCTGCCGGCACCGGAACCGCCAATGACACAGTATTGGGCCGCGTATGGCGCGTGCATGCAAGCTCGGGGTTACGTCGTCGCACAGTAAAGTAACCCCACTTGCAAGCCTCGTTGCCGCGCCTTGTTCTTCTAGATTGTGGCGCCGGCATTCGGCGCCCGTTTGCGACACGGCAATGCTTAGCGACATTACTTCCGATCATCACGATTCCCCCCATTGCGGGCACTGCGGTGCACCGCTAGCCGGCCGCTTCACGCCTTGTCCTTCGTGCCAGGCGCGTACGGCCGACTCGCTCGGCGCGCGTCTCGCGCCGCCGCCGTCCCTGAATGTTCCGCTGAACGACACTTCGCCGATGCTTGCGACCCGGCTGCCGGCACGCAGGATCTGGAGCCCCTCCTCGCGAGCCCTGGTCAATCCCTACGACGTCGCCGAAGAGCCCGTGGTCGCCGTGTCCGCGTATCAGAGACTGCGCCAGCCCATTGCAATAAGCGCCTCCGCGTTGGTGGTGGCATCCGCCGTGTACCTGGGTTTCATCCACAGCGACGACTCGAGCGTCGGCGCCCCGATCGCCGTATCCGGCAAAGTGACGACGCAAACCGTCAAAGCGCCGATTGCCGCCGCTCAGCGGCCCACGCTCAACGCCCAGCGGCCCGCGCCCGCCGCCGCGCGTCCGGCGCCCGTGCAGCCGCCGCCGATCCCGCCACAGGCCGCCGCGCCACCGCCGCCCGCACGCCGCGTGGTGGCCGCCGCGCCCCCGCCCAAGCGCACACCCGGCACGAAAACAAACGATCAACCGGACAAGCTTCCCACGGATGTGTCGAGACATCTCAAGGCGGCGCGCGCGAATCTGGAACAGAACAATCTTTCGGCGACAAAAGCGCGCCTCGCGGCGGCCGTCGCCGTACAGCCGGACAACCGCGACGCCCGGAGCATGCGCTCGGCCCTGAACACGCGCGAACAACAGCGCGATGCGCTGCTGAGCCTCGCGCGCGCCTGCGGCTATGTCTCGCGGTGGACATGCATGTGGCACAACGCCAGCAACGCGCTGCAGATCGACTCGAGCAGCAAGGAAGCGCAGCGGCTCGCCACGCTCGCCATGCACGAGTCCGCGTTCGAGAACGCGCCGCCGCCCGCCGAACCCGCGCCGGACCCCGCGCCGGATATTCGCGACCTGACCAGCCATCATTGATAACGCGGCATCGCGCAACAGCACCGCGGGTGCACGGCGCGGCGGATAGTCGATCGTTCACGTGAACACACGTGAAGCAGGCGCTTTCCCTACCTTCCTTGAACGCGATCGAGCGGCAGCGTACGATGAGGAACGTCCCTTGCCGTGCGCTGAATATGCCCCGATCTCGAGACAGCCGATCTCCGGAAACCGACAAGCCCGGCAGCGTCTCGAATCACCTCATTAAACGCAGGACGTTGCTGAGCCTCGTCGGCATGTCGGCACTGGCTTCAGCCACCGGCGCGCTTCTGACAGGCTGCACGATGACTCGCGACGCACGAATCGACGGCATCGTCTGGCAACCGGATAACGCAACCGCGAATCCGTCAGGCAACTGGGACCTGCTCGGCGCGAACGATCTGCTGATTCAGTGGAGCGCCGTCGACGACCACGCGTTCATTCCCGGCACCGATTTGCCTGATGCGCCTCTAAAACCCGACCTCGCGCGCATCGGCAAAGAGCCTTGGGCGAGGAACGTGATCCTCGGGCTCGCGGGCTATCAATCCGAAGCGCGCTCCCGCGCGAGCGTCGCCAAACTCGTCGAACAGTCGTTGAAAATTGCGCGCGCGGCCGTGCCGCTGCATGTGGTCGGCTACTACTTCCCGGTCGAAGTCGATCCTTCGTGGGCGGATGCGCCGCGTCTTGCCGGCAGCCTGCGCGCGCTGCCACGGCCGTTGTGGATCACCGTCTACGACAGCACCAACATTGGAGCAAAGCCCCTCTCGGACTGGCTCGCCACATGGCTGCCCGCAGATATCGGCATCTTCTTTCAGGACGGTTGCGGCGTGTACGCGCGCGAACCCGGTGTGGCGCGCGAGTATCTCGACGAGCTCGTCGAGCGATTGGGGAAAGACCGCGTGCGCGTCATCGCCGAAGCCTTCCGCGTCTCGACCCCGAACACGTTCCGCTCAGCCAAGGCGGATGAATTGCGGCCGCAAATACAGGCCTATCGAGGCTTTCCGATTTTTCTGTTCGACGGCCCGCACTATGTTTCAGACGCGCTCATCAAGGCGCTTGCGCCCGATGCCGCGGCAGGAAAAAGCCTGTAACGCATCGCACAGTTGCGAGGTTTTGCTCACCTGGGCGGCTCGGCGGGCACCCACGCCGTGCCTTCCCACTTGCGCCATACCTTGTCGGGGCCAAGCTGGTATACATTGCCCTCGTCATCCGTGAACTGCTCGACGACGGCAGCCGGCGGCGTCCCAAACCCTTGCGCGAGACGCGGCACGGCGCCATTCACACCATGCAGCTCCTGCGGCGCGTCCGCGAACGTGGCAGGCGCGCGAACGGCTTGCGACGATTGCGGCAGTTCATCGGGCGCCCCGCCACCGCCGCATGCCACCAACAGCAAACCTGGCAGAATCCAGCCTGGGGCATGTTCTTTCATCGCAATCATTCGGAATCCCCAATGATCGGCATGCGAGCCCGCTCGCACCCCAACGAACAGCCGGGGCAATCCATCACGCCCCGGCGCGACCACCTGTTCGCAGGTCCTACTGCACGGTACTCGGATCGACGAACGTAAATCCCAGGCCGGTGATGCCCGTCATGATGGTCTTGAAATCAGCGAGACCCGGCGTGCCGAGACCGCTTTCCAGCCAGAACGGGTGAAAGAAAAACGACGCGAATCCGTCCCTGATCGTCAGCGCGTATCGAGCATTGGTCAGAATGTCCTGCGCCGTGTACGTCAGGCAGGAAAACGGATCGATGGCACAAATGTTGTATTCCACATTGCCCAGATTTTCCGGAATGATGAATTGTCCGTAATAGTCCGACTTGATGATATACGGAAAGAACTGGCCCACTGAAAAGTCGTGATTGGGCGCGGTCGAATTCAGGTTCGGCGAATCCGACGTGTAATACACCACGCGCTGATAAGTCTTGGTAAAGAGCGGCGGCACGGCTTTCATCGCAAGCGGCGAGGACTGGTAGTGCGGCGCCTCCCATGCAAACGGCCTATAGCCGCTGCTGGTCAACTCCAGCAATCCCGACGTGAGCCGCGCCGACGCCCACTGCGTGGAGTCTTCGTCGACAGGCCGGTTGCCGGTTGCGTACCAGAACTCGTAGTCGTTGCCCGACACGGCATTCTCGCGGTTGGGCGTCGCATTGTACTGATGCGTATAGCCGTGCATCAGGATCTTCCCGCCACGCGCGAGCGCGTAGTTGAGCGACTGCTTGAGCCCGGTCGCCTGCGCGAGCCGGATGGTTTGCGGCACACCGCCGTTATACGCGCCGAGCGGGTCGGTATAGACCGGAATGGTCGCGATCGAGAACGGCCGCTTCACCGAGAACAGATAATCGGTGAGGGACTTCATCGAGCTCACGGTGGTCGTTGCATTCACATCCTCGAGCCGCACCAGCGCGCGGTGCTGCACAGGCGCATTGCTCTGCAGAATGTCATGCAACATATCGCAGATCACCAGGTAGCGGTCGCGCGGCCCAATGTAGGAAAGCGGAATATCCGCGAAATACCAGAAGTTTCCCGAGCGAACCACGTAAGGGGCGACCTCGCTCGTCTGGCTGTCCTTGATCGTGACGAGCGTCGACGCCTTGGTCGGATCGGCGATCGCCGTTACGCCGATATCGGGGTCCGCACTGACCGTGCCCGACGCTGCGTCGAACGCGTAGTACTTCACCATGTTCATGTTCTTGTAGGCGATCGTGTTGAAGAAGTCCGGCGTGGGATTACTGGAACTGGGCGTAGTGCTCAGGCCGCGCAAGCCGCTAAACGATATGCCGGTACGAGGCGTGAAATTGTAGGTGGGATCCCACGCCAGCGACCAGATGTTGTACTTGAACCAGACAACGGTTTTCGTGCTCGCGGCGACATCCGCGAAAAAAGCCGGTGGGATCGGATTGGCGTAATAGCTGCCGACATAAAACGTCGCCGTGTAGGCAGACATTTTGCCCGCCACGTAGCTGTTGACAGGCGCGAGATCGACCTTTGTGTTGAAGTGGCCGAGCAGGTTGCGCAGCATGATCGCGTACGCGAGGCCCAGCTTCGTATATTGATCGTTGGGCGGCGCGTCGTACAGCACCAGCACGTTTGCGGTGGTGATCTGCGCCTCGGCCAATTTGGGCACGCCGCCAAACAGGACCGCGGCCACCAGAGTGATGACAAACAAGATGCGTTTCATGGCAATGCTCCGGTCCAGGCTACTGGCGTAAGAAGGTGCCGTCGGCGCGATAGAACTTGCCGAGGTGGGTGTTGGCGATGGCGCCGTGGCCGCGTTCCGCGCTGGCCGTTTCCGCTTCCGATACGCCCGGCGAGATGCTCGTCACGACGGGCGGGCGTTCGGGCGGCGTGACCTTGCCGCCCTTGGGCACCGGCGCCGGCTTGCGGCCGAAGATCTGCAGATTCGGCGTCACGGCCAAACCACCGGGACGGCTCACGCTCGGGTCCGACATGACGGAGGCCGCCGGCGGCTGGGCGAGCGCGGCGCCGCTCCAGCAACAGGCCGCCGCCAGCGCGGCGGCGGCCATGAGATGTGCCGATTTCATGATGCTTCTCTCCTTGCCCACCTGAGCGGCCGCGCTAACGCGTTCCGTCTGGCGGACGTTGATGAAACGGTTAGGCCGCGCGCGCGTCGGCGTCGTCCGCGTCGTCGACGCGTGTGACCGAGGGTGTGGCGCGAGGATGAACTGCTGCAAGTTCAGCAAGTACAGGAACGATGATCCCGGTGGACGACGCACCGGCGATGCCGCTCATACCGACGTCGCCGGGAACCGCGCATGCCGGCGCCGGCGTGCGCGATCTGTTGCCGCGTACGGCGAACGCGGTCTCCTTTTCGAGCGCGGCGATGATCCGCTCGCATGCGTGGCCGTCGCCATAGGGATTGGTCGCGCAAGCCATCTGCCGATAGGCGTCTTCGTTATCGAGCAACTCCGAGGCGGCGCCGAGAATCGTGCCGATATCCGTACCCACGAGGCGCGCGGTTCCCGCTGCGATCGCCTCCGGCCGCTCGGTCGTATCGCGGGTGACGAGAACCGGCTTGCCGAGCGCCGGCGCTTCTTCCTGAACGCCGCCCGAGTCCGTGATCACGAAATGCGCGCGTGACATCAGGAACACGAACGGCAGATAGTCCTGCGGACCCGTCATGAGGATGTTCGGCAGCCCGGACAGAATCTGTTCGGCCGGAACGCGCACGGCGGGATTCAGATGGACCGGATAGATGATCTGCACGTCGGGATAGCACGACGCGAGCATGCGCAGCGCGGTGCAGAATTGCCGGAACGGTTCGCCGAAACTTTCGCGCCGGTGTCCCGTGACGAGAATGATCCGGCGTGACCAGTCGATCGACGGAAACCGGGCGGCCATTTCGCCGGCGAGTCGCGGGTCGGCTTCCAGCCGCTTCGTCACGCCGATCAGCGCGTCGATTACCGTGTTGCCGGTCAGCACCACGCCGCTCTCGCATACGCCTTCGGCAATCAGGTTGTCGCGCGCCAGCGCGGTGGGTGCGAAGTGCCAGGTGGAGACGGAGTCGGTGAGGCGCCGGTTCAACTCTTCGGGCCAGGGCGACCACATGTCGCCCGTACGCAATCCGGCTTCGACGTGACCGATCGGAATGTGCCGGTAAAACGCGGCCAGACTCGCCGCGAGCGTGGTGGTGGTGTCGCCGTGCACGAGCACTGCATCCGGCATCGCCGCTTCATAGACATCGCCGATGCCGCTTAATATGTTGCAGGTGATGTCGGTAAGTGTTTGCCGGTTGCGCATCAGATCGAGGTCGTGCTCGGGCACGATGTCGAACAATGCGAGAACCCGATCGAGCATTTCGCGATGCTGTGCGGTTACGCACACGCTGATCTCGAAGCCGGGGCGCTCGCGCAACGCACGCACGAGCGGCGCCATCTTGATCGCCTCGGGCCGCGTGCCGAATACAGTCAGTATCTTCTTCACCTTCGTCCTCCTGGGGAATGCATTTAGAACCACAGGGTCGCGCGTACCACCAGGCCGCGCGCGCGTTCCGCCGATGTCAGCGGGAAGCGATACTGCACGGTGATGTCGAGCCAGCTGGCGGGCGCGCGGTAACGTGTTTCGCGAAACCAGTAACGGATCTGGATGCCCGGACCGATACCGATGGCGGTTTGATTGACCGCCTTGTTGTCGTGATCGCCCGCAATGGCGACGTGTGGATAGACCGTGAGCCGGTCGCTGATCGGCGGCACCACCCACGTATGGCCGTAGCGCAACTCGGAGTAAATGATGTAGCGGCCCGCGTGCATGAAATACGCGCCCTCCACATAGGCCTGCCAGCTTCGCCAGCTCGGTTCGGTGACACGCAGATCGGTGCCGCCTTCCGACGAATAGCCGAGCCTCAGCAGCCAGTCGTTCATGGAGAGGCTGCCGATCCTGACGAGCCGTTCCGCGGTAAGCACGACATTCTGGTCGGCGATCGGTTTGTAGCGCGCGCCGACTGAACCCTGCAGCGTCGGCGCGCCCGTGACGGCGCCCGAGCCGTCATAGGCGGTGCCGTAGCCGCGCACGAAAAACTGCAGGATGCGGCCGTTCCGATAGCCGATCTTCGGCGGCTGCCAATACGCTTCCAGGCCGGGCTGCAACACGTTGACGTTGCCTTCAGGACCGAACGCGGAGCTTTGATACGGCACGCTCACCTGGAACCCCCAGGTGCGTTCGAGTTGCTCGACCTCCCGCTTGTAGCCGAAGCGCCGCTGCGCATCGAAGCTGCGCTCGGTATCGTCGGCGTCGATGCTCTTCTTGAACAGTTCCACCGAGCGGTCGTTGTCGCCCGTGCGCTTCGCCGCATAGGCCGCATCGGCATAGTTGCCGGCCTTGCCCACGCCCGCGTCGAAACCGGCCTGGAAGTATTCGAGCGCCTCTTCGTCCTCGCGATTGCGCAACAGGTCGTACGCGTGCTGCAGTTTCTGGCGCGCGGCGTCGTCCTGCTCCTGCTTTTGCGCGGAATGCGCCTCATCGATCAATGCCTGCGCATAGGCGCGCTCCTGATCCGTGGACGCATGAGCGAGCGCCAGTTCCGCCGCCTGTACCGCCCCCTCGCGATCCCCGTTCATGTGCCGGATCTGCGCGACGCGCAGTTGGATCGCCGCGTCAGGATCGGCCATAAATGGTTCAAGCGCCTCGCTCGCCTGGTCGGCGCGGCTCGCCGCGAGCGCGCTATCGGCCCAGCCGAGACGAAGGGTGCGCTGCTGCTCGGCGGTCCAGTGCGCCTGGGCGCTCTTCACAGCCTCGGACAGATAACGCCAGGCCATTTCATTGCGCTGCTGGCGTTGCGCGAGAAAGCCGTTTTGCGCGAGGACCTCCGGACTATCCGGATAGCGCTGCAAAAGCGTTTGCGCCAGCGCGTCGGCCTCCGGCGCCTTGCCTTCGCGCACGTACACGTCGAGCAGCAGCAAGCCGAGCTGTTGGCTGCCCGGTTGAGATTTCAGCGCACGCGCGGCGTAATCTTCCGCCAGTGGCAGGTTGCCTGTACTGATCGCCTTATAAGCGGCATCGGCCAGGCGATAAGCCGCGGGCGAAAGTTTATCCGCCGGTTGCGCGACGGCGTACATGCCCGCAAATGACAGCCAGCTCGCGAGCGCAATGCACGCGGCTCCCCTCACGCGATATCGCGCGTGTCTTTTTTTTAAGTATTCGTTCATGCCGGCGTTCCCCCACGGCCCATTGCCGCATCCATCTGGAAAGCGCTGGATGCACGGCTGAGCTCGAATTCACCAAACCGCTCATGCCTCTTCAAATGCTCCTTCAACTCCGCATCGCCGGCGATGAAGCAGGCGACGTTGGTTCCCGCCGCACGGCGCACGATCGCGAGTTCGTCCTCGCTCAACGGACTGCCCACCGCGACATTGAGCGTGCCGTCCTCGGCGGTGGAGAAAGGCACCACGCGGTAGGCGTGCTGCAATTCGAATTCGAGCGCATCGGAAAAATGGCCGACCGCCACGTTCGCGAGACTCACGCGCGGCAGGTCCGCCTGCTCGGCTAGCGCGTCGGCCAGCGTATCGCTGCTAATCACGTCGAGCTCGATCAATATCTCGCCGAGGCGCCGGCCGCATTTCGCCTGCAGGTCCAGCACGGATTCGAGTTGCTCCTTCGACACCACGCCCCAGGCCAGCAAGATCTCGCCAAGTTTGCGGCGCAGTTTGCCCATCGCCTCATTGGAAAGAAACGTGTGACTGGTCTTGTCCCATGCGATGGGTTTACCCGTGGCCAGATGCTTCGCGTAGATCTTCCACGCGCGACATACGGCGCAGAAATTGATCATGTTGTTGACGACGAGCCGCGGAATCGACAGCAGGCCCTGCAACCTTCCATTGAGTTTCGCCACGAAGTAATAGCGCTGCCACACTCTCAAACCGAGCAGCGCCGCGTTGATCGAGAGCAGCGGATAGAGCCAGTCGGCTGAGATCAGTTGATAGGTATCGACAGCGATTTCGTAGCCCAGTTGCTTGACGGCGCCGAGAGTCAGGAAGTTGCCGAGCAGGCCGTACGCGACGACGGATACGATGGACGTGACCATGCCCTTCCTGTCGCGGAAGAACATGTAGCGGGTGCGCCACGAGCCCTCCCAGCCCAGTTGCTCCCAGCCCTGAAAAGCAATGCCGAGAATCCAGCGCGCCCGTTGCCGGTATGCGGTCCTGAACGTACTGGGAAAATATTCACGGGTCGCGAGCAGCTTGTGAGCTGAATGCCGTCTGCCGCCGCGCACTTTCGGGAGATCGGCGGTTTCCTCCGCGATAGGAAAACGCGCGAACGTCTCCGTCATTCCCAGATCGCGCAGACGGAAGCTGAAATCGTAGTCTTCGGTCAGGGAGTCCGTATTGAACGGACGCCCGCCGCGCATCGCCATCGCCGTCTCGATCGCGCGCCTGCCGTAGCACGAGGCCACACCCGCGCCGGGCACGACGCCCGTCAAACGCTCGCGTGTCGGAATGTCCTTCTGATGGGTCTCGCTGAAATCGTCCATGTACGTGCCGGCAACGAATTCATGCCACTTGCGCGGCAACGACAGCACGGGTAACTGCACCAGATCGTGCTTGGTGATCGCATGGTTGAAGTACTTCAATTCGATGGGATGGATCACGTCCTCGCAGTCATGCATCACCACGCCCGCAAACTTGATATGGTGCGTCTCCTCATAGCGGAGAATGGCCGCGATAATCCAGTTCAGACAGTCCGCCTTGCAGGTCGGCCCTTCATTGAGCACTGTTGCGCGCGTCACGCGCCGTGGATGACGCCGCACCATCCGCTCGACCTCCGCGGTCGTCTCCGCGTCGTTGTGGTAAGTGCCGACGAAAATCACGTAGTGCTCGTACTCCAGCGTGGCGAGCGTGTTCTCGACCATCTTCGCTATCACGTCATATTCTTTCCACGCCGGCACCATGATCGCGAGATGGGACTCGCTGAGCGCCCGCAGCTTCGCGACGTCGACACTCGCCTTCTTCTCGCCTCGCCACATCCCGCCGATTTCGAAGAACCAGAAATAGCCGTCCAGCAACAGGTCGTCGATCGTGCTGACGAAGATGATCACGGCGGTCACGAGCGTGACCGCATTCAATGCAATGAAGTACGCAGTCCAGATTGAATTCGCTGTCATGGCATCACGCGAGATCAGTGATCGAGGCGAACTCATTGGGCGCGTTTCGATGCCGATCCTCAATACAGCATTTGAACCATTGCTGCCCAGGTCCAGCTCATCTATCACTGTGAAGGACAGTTGCATATGCGGATGAACCGAACCAGGGTGGAGGTCGACATGTGTGGAATCGTGGGTGCCGTGTCACATCGGAATGTTGTACCGATTCTGCTTGATGGTCTGCGCCGGCTGGAGTATCGCGGCTATGACTCATGCGGCGTGGCCGTGCGCCGGGCGGGCGCACCCAGACGGGCGCGCAGCACCGCGCGGGTCAATGCGCTCGCGCGCACGGTGACCGATATGCGGCTCGAAGGTTCGACCGGCATCGCTCACACGCGTTGGGCGACTCACGGCTCGCCCGCCACTCGCAACGCGCATCCGATTTTCTCTGGTGAACTGATCGCTGTCGTACATAACGGCATTATCGAAAACCATGAATCACTGCGCGCGATGCTGGTTTCGAAAGGCTTTAACTTCGTCAGCCAGACCGACACCGAAGTGATCGCCCATCTGATCTACTCGTTCTACCATGGCGATCTGATGGCGGCCGTGCAGCAAGCGACCCGCCATCTGAGCGGCGCCTATGCGATCGCTGTGTTCTGCAACGACGAACCCGAGCGCGTGATCGGCGCGCGCCAGGGTTCACCGCTCGTTGTCGGCATCGGCACGAACGAGGCGTTTCTTGCGTCGGATGCGTTGGCGCTTGCGGACAGTACCGAACGCTTTATCTTTCTCGAGGACGGCGACATCGCCGACCTCACACCGCTGCGAATTTCCACGTGGGACGGCGACGGCCGCTGCGTGATACGGCCCGAGCGCAGGATCGTGCAGGCACGCGAGGAAGCATCGCTCGGTCCTTTCCGCCATTACATGCAGAAGGAAATTTTCGAGCAGCCCGCCGCGATCGCGCAAACAGTCGCTGCCATAGGGTCGCTAAGCCCCACCGTATTTGGAGCGGCCGACCACGCGGCGCTGGACCACATCGACAGCGTGCTGCTGCTCGGCTGCGGCACGAGCCACAACGCGGGCCTCGTCGCGCAGCACTGGTTCGAATCGATCGCGCACGTGCCGGTTCGCGCCGAAATCGCGAGCGAATACCGGCACCGTCAGCCCGTGGACAGCGCGCATACGCTGGTCGTGGCCGTATCGCAATCCGGGGAAACAGCCGACACGCTCGCCGCCCTTCGGCACGCGCAGGCGCGCGGTTATCAGAACACCCTCGCGATATGCAACGTGGCGACGAGCGCGATGATGCGCGCGACACGCTGGTCATTCCTCACTCAAGCCGGCCAGGAAATCGGCGTGGCCTCGACGAAGGCGTTCACGACGCAGCTCGTCGCGCTGTTCGCGCTCGCGGCCACGCTCGGACGCGTCAAAGGCGTCATAACCGCCGAGCAGGAAGCGCGGTATCTCACGCAATTGCTTGAATTGCCCGCTGCCTGTCGCGCGGCGTTGGCGCGCGAACCGCACGTCATCGCGTGGGCAAGCGAGCTGGTGCGGCGGGAACATGCGCTCTTTCTCGGCCGCGGCCTGCATTTTCCTATCGCGCTCGAAGGCGCGCTCAAGATGAAGGAGATCTCCTATATTCACGCGGAGGCGTATGCCGCCGGCGAATTAAAGCATGGACCGCTGGCGCTCGTGACGCCGGAAATGCCGGTGATCGTATGTGCGCCACATGACAGTCTGCTGGAGAAACTTCGTTCGAACATGGAGGAAGTACGCGCGCGCGGTGGCCAGCTCTACGTCATCGCCGACGCCGGCACGCAGATTCAACACACCGAAGGCACGCGCGTCATCGAAATGCCAGCCAACATCGGGCCGCTCTCGCCGGTACTGCATACGCTGCCGATGCAATTGCTCGCGTATCACACGGCTTGCGCGCGCGGCACCGATATCGACAAGCCCCGCAATCTGGCGAAGTCGGTGACAGTGGAATGAATGCGCCGGGCCGGTGGTCAATGCGGCCCGTCCTCGCGAAGCCGGCTAGCCGGGGAGCCGGGGAGCCCTGGAGTCGGCAGCCAGGATAGCATGGGTCCAAGGCGGCTCGCCAGCTCGGCGTTGTTATGCACGCCCATTCGCTCGTGAATGGACACAATCTGCTTTCTCACCGTGCTCGGTGAGATACCGAGCACCCTGGCGATTTCCTTATGCGTTAAACCTGAGGCGACATGCCGGGCGACTTCGAGCTCGCGGATGCTCAGCATGTCGATCTCCTCTTTTCGCCGGGCGCGCATGTACACGATCAGGCCTTCGCGCGTGAACTGAAACACGTGCGCCTTGCTTGCAAAGCGCACTTGCCCCGATTTCACCGCCAGCAGCAGTGGCGCGGGCAGCATGGCCTGCTCGGCTTGCGGCCAATCGTTCGCGAGGCTATGCACGAACCCCGGGTCGCCGAACAGCAGGGTGCCGTCCTGCGTCGCTATCGCGGTGCCGACCTGGCTGCCGCCGACCCACTGTTGTTGCCGCTGTAATGCAATGCACAGATTGATCGACCATGCCTCGCTGACGTGCCTGTTGAGGACATGCGCGATTTTTCTCTCGTAGTACGAGAACTCGAGGAGACGATGACTGCGGTAGAGCGATAGCGCGAGGAACAACGGGTGCACGGGTCCCGCATCGGAACCGTCCGCGGGCGGATCGGTATGCTGAGCCAGGCGCCGCCAGACTTCGAGCATCTCCAGCGAGTGCAGCGAACGCCTCGCGGCGGCGGCGGCGCAAGGCGCGAGCGAAGCCGGCGAGCGCGCAGCGCCGTGATACGCGGATAGCGCACGTGGCATCGCCACGCGGCTCCAGCCGACGCTGGAATCGTCCGCGTCGTCGATCTGGCTGCATTGACCAGCGGCGGCCAGACCTAGCGTGCGAATCACGAGGCCGTTCGGCGTGCACAACCCGACGCGCCAACGCAATCGCTCGAACGGCGCATAACGATGGAGGATCTGGAGCGCCTGCGCCTGGAACTCTCCCTGCGAAAGATTCCTGGCCGACTGATAGATCGACAGTATCGAGTCGTTTATGCCGCCCATGACCTGACTCCTGTACACGCCTGTTGTTCGGCAATGCCGCTCCGGTCCGAAGATGCGGCATTACACCGTGGAAAACCGGATAAACCTGGATTCCACTATCCCCTTGCACTACCGGCGAATTCCGGTGGCGAGCGAGCGCGCCTTTTCCCTGGGCGAGCACATGCCACGCGAAGCCGGAATTCGCAAAATCGTAAAACGGCTGATTAAATACAGTGCGCCCTTGCGACGGAAATATCGTACGGAATGCGCTGTCGTTTAAGGCCGATCCGGAATGCACACGGTAACCCGCCTCGTATGAGGCGAACCAGGTGCATGACAGGATGATTAATGGCCGGTTATAAACTCGGCAATTTTCGAAGGTCTCCATTAGTCAGAACATCAGTTGAATAGATGTCCGACTGTGTTATCGTCATGTTCTAATTTTAAGCTGCCAACCTTAAGTCTTAATAGGATTGATAGCATGCGGCAAAGAGAAAGGCAACGTTTTCCGCATTGCTATGTATTATGGCGGACAAGCACGGCTGATTTTTCCGATTGCGTTTCGCATTTATCAGACAGGGGTCGCATTAATCCGCTTTTATCAGTTTTCAACTGATTTAAAGCAGCACTACATAGCGGACCATGAAAGCCTGCCGCAGCTTGCGCACGATTTCATTCCGGATGCCTTAATAAGCGGAGAAATGCCGGCGCGCGCGCTCACGCCCTAGCGGGTCGAAACGGCGAGACACACCTGCTGCGCGATTGCCCGATAGCGGGCCGCGGTATCCCTGAGCGTCAGACCGACGAGCGAGCGTTGCGCCCGCGCCTGCCCCAACGCGACAACGATTGCATTGGCATAACACTGCACGTCGTCGGTATCGACCAGCTGCACGCCCGGAAATCCATTCGCGAACGCAAACGACGAAATCCCGCTCGCCACGATGGGCACACCGGAAGCAAGCGCCTCGAGAAACGCCACGCTATGCGCCTCGGCGCGCGACGGCATGACGAATACGTTCGACTCCGACAACACGGTGGCGATGTCGGTGCGCGGGCCGGCCACTACAACGCGTTCCGCGACGCCCAGTTCTCTCGCCAGTTCGATCACCGCGCGCTGATAGTCGGAGTCCTCGACGACGCCGTACAACACGAGGCGCGCGTCGTCCACCCGCTTGAGTACTTCGCTGAAGGCGCGCACGGTGAGAAGCTGATTCTTCACCGACGCATATCTCCCGATCTGCACGATCTGCGGCGCGCGTCCGCTGCGCTCCACGCCGTCGGTAAATGCAAAGCGCGCGAGGTCCACGCCGTTCGGCACCACCGTCATCGCAGGATGCGGCCCGATCGCCTGCACGTAGTCGGTCAGGCCCTGCTGCGATACGCCGATCACGACACTCGCGCGTCCCGACAGGATATGTTCGACGCGCCGGAACAGCGGGCGCTCGAAGTCGTTGGTCGCCGAATGCATGACGTAGACGACCGGCACGCGCAGCGGCAGCGCGCGGGCGTAAAACGACGGAATGGTTGCATGCGCAAAGATCACATCCGGACGAAAGCGCCGCACCGCGACGAGCAGATTCCACAGTTTGCGGGCCGCGCGGTGGCGCCGCCGCGGAAACCAGCACTGCACGCCATGGCCCTCCAATTCGTTCTGCAAGGGCACGAAGTCGGCGTGCACAGGCAGCAGCGAGGCTATGCACACCGCCATCCCGTCGGCGCATTGATCGATGGCGAGATCCTTCGCGAGCACTTCGGCGCCCGACAGGCGCGGCGCCAGAACGAGATGAAAGACACGCATCACGAAGTCCTTGCAGTCAGCGTCCTGAACAGCATCCAGGCTGCGGCACAGCCAAGGCCCAGGGTCATCGACCAGGCAATGCCCGTCACGCCCCACCAATGAACCGCGGGCGGCGCGCTGGCCAGCAGCACGACCACCTGTATCGCCGACGCATGCACGGTCGCCTTCGCGTCGCCCACCGCGCGCAGATAAGCGACCAGCACGGCGATCAACGCGCCGATTGCCATGTTGATCACCAGAATCTTGAAGAGCGGAACGGCGGGCAGCCACGCCGCGCCGAGTATCAGCGAGAAGAGCGGCTCGGCGATCAGCCGCAGCGCCTCGACGAACGCCGCCAGTCCAATCGCGACCACCATCAGATAGATCTTGATGAGCCGTGAGGCCCCCTGCGGATTCCTGCGATGATGCGCCGCGAACGTGGGGAACAGGTATTGCGACATCGCGATCGCGGCGTCGGCGAGCAACATCTGCGCAAGTCGTGACGACATCTGATAGCTGCCCAGTTGCGCCGGGCCGAGCAGTTTGCCGACCACGACCTTGTCGAACTGGTTGAGCAGCAGATTGATCACGCTGCTCGCCCAGATCCAGCGGCTAAAACCCACATACTGGCCGATTCCCGACCACACGAGGCGCAGCGGCGGACGCGGCTTCATCGTCAGCCAGGTCAGCGTGCTCTTCAGGACTTCGCCGGCGACGAGGCCGATCAGCACCGAGAGCGCGCCCACGCCGGAATAGGCGAGCGTGAGGCCGACCGAACAATCGACGAAGGCCGCCGCCACTTCCACACCCGCGATATGCTGGAAGCGCCGCTCGCGCTGCACGACGTAATAAGTGGGCGATGCGAGACCGCGCAACAACGGCAGCAGCGCCGCGAGCTGCAGCAGCACGAGTGAACCGTCGAGGTGGAACTGGCTGTTCAGCAACGGCGCAAGCGCGACCAGCAGCAGCGAGATGAGCACGCCGCGCGCTGTCAGCGTCGTCCACACCGCGCTGAGTTGCGAACGCGTCGGCGGGTGTTCGCCTTGAATGACCGCTTGCGCCAAGCCGGTGTCGGACAGCGCCTCCGCGATCGCCACCGCGAGCAGAGCCACGCTCACGCTGCCGATCGCCTCCGGTCCGAGCATCCGGCCGATCGCAAGGAATTTGACGGCCACCAGTCCACGCACGGCGAACTGCTGCAGCAGCACCCACGTCGCCGCACTCGCGCCGAAGCTGCCCGCTACCGAGAACGCCGGAAGCCTGTTCGCGCGCAAGCTGTCTCTCCGTCGAATCGCAACGCCGTTGAATCGGTTCGCGCGCAACGATTCAACGCATCGCTGCGAACGCCGCCGGCGCATAATTAGTTAGATCGCACCAGCCAGGCTGGCGACATTTTCATTGCCCTGCATGCACGACCTTACCGCGAGAGAATCGGCAACAACCGCCATCAGCTAGGCCAGTTCAGCCGAAGCTGTCGCGCCCTGGTACGTTGACCCACAAAACGGGTCAAATTAACGGGTCTGCGCATGCCGGCGATGCTAACGTTGTTGCGCTAGCGCCGCGAGACAGCCGGCGTCCGGGCACTTTTTTCCACAACGCACACTGCCTACCGACGCGATGGAACAAGACTACGTCCTGATTGTTGAGCCCAATCTCACCGGCCATCGGTGGCGTTATGTCGAGTGGACCATGCAGGCTTGCGAGGAGGCCGGCTATCCGTGCATCCTCGTGACCGAGTGCGCCAACGAAGATCACCGGCTTGCCAGACAGATCAGGGCCGCCAATCGCCCGGAACAGCAGATCGCCTTCGTCGATCCCGAAGAACGGCCTCGCGGGCGTCTGTTCGAGACTAACCAGTACTGGCGCTTTCACCGCTATTTCAAGCGCGTGCATACGATCATCAGCCGCATGCAGACGATCCGGCTCGTGGTCGTGCCGTACGTCGACTACTTTTTCTATGCGCTGCCGTTTCTCGGCTCGCCGTTCGGCAAGACGCCGTGGATCGGCATCACGATGCGCGCGACGTTCCATCATCACAAGGTCGGCATCAAGGCGCCCGATCGCCCGGTCGTCAATGCGATCAAGGCGCAGCTCTTCAAACGCGCGGTCCGCTCCACCGGGCTGCGCACGCTGCTGACGATCGACCCCACGTTGCCGGAATGGTCGGCCCGCAGTTCGCTGAAGGGGGGCGCGGCGATCGCCTACGTCGCCGACCCGTTTCCCGACGAGCACGCGGAGAATCCCGTTCTCGCTCGCCAGCGGCTCGGATTGGATCCCGAGCAACGCTATCTGCTCGTGTACGGCGCGATCACCGAACGCAAAGGCATTTACGAACTGGTCCACGCGCTGACGCGTCTCGAGCATGCGCCCACGCTGATCGTCGCCGGCGAGCAGGATGCGGGCACGCGCCACTTCATGCGCAATCATGTGCGCGGCCTCACGCCGTCGCCGCTGGTGCTCGACTCCTTCATCTCGAACGACGTCGAGCGCGATCTGTTCTCGGCGTGCGACGCGGTGTGGCTCGGCTACAAGGGGCACTACGGAATGAGCGGCGTACTGGTGCAGGCATACCGGTTCGGCAAGCCGGTGATCGCAACGGAAGACGGCTTGATCGGCTGGTTCAGCCGGCGCTGCGAACTGGGACCGATCCTGAGCGATCTGAGCTCCGCGTCGATCGGCAAGGCGATCACCGAGACCATGACCTCGTGGCCGCATGCGCGCGAAGCCGTTCCGTCCGCACGCGAGGATCTGCTGTCACGGCATACGCTGGGGCAATTCAAGCAGACCTTGCTGCAACAGATGGCTTGATTCCGCAACGGCCAGCAAGGCCGCTGCGTCCGCACCGCGAGGCGAGACGCCCAAGCGGCGTGACGGATGCCGTAGCGTAGCCGGCTACAACACCGCCGCCGGTAACTCAGGACAACTGCCCTCCTGCGACGGGCACTTCCTCACGCACCGAACTGCTGCGTTTTTCCGGGAACAGCGCGTTGCGCATCAGCAGGAACGGATACTCGATCGCGCGCGTGGTCACATAGCCGATCGCGATAGCCAGCGCAAACTGGAACGTGAGCGCGCCGATCCAGATCAGGCTCGGCGCGAGGCCGAGTGCGGTCGCCTTGCGAATCAGCATGTCGCCGGGCGCGAGCGCCAGCGAATGCCACAGGTAAATGCCGTAAGAATAGAGGCCGATCCAGGCCACCCCGCGGTAGATCCACGAAGACCGCAGCGACCCGGAATATTCCAGCACGAACACGAGCAACGCGGCGAAACCGATCGCCTGGATCGTGTAACCAATGCTTTCGTCGAGTACGAGGTTCTTCGTCGCGAATGCGAGCCATGCGCACAGCAGCACGACGCTGCCGATCAGCAGCCATTTGCGTTTCGCGAGCTGATGGTAGATGCCCGGCTTCATCCAGTAGATGGCGGAGAGAATCACGCCGACCAGCAAGCTGTCGATGCGATATTGCGTGTACGCGAAGGCGCCTTCCAGATTGCCGCCCGCCACGGCGAAGCAGCGCGCGGTGAGCACCACCGCGCAGATGCAGGTGAGCACGCCGACGATCGTCCATGCGCCGAGGCGCCAGCGCGCAAACACCAACAGCAGCGCCGGCAGCACGAGATAAAAGTGTTCCTCGACCGCGAGACTCCACGTCTGCGTGATCGATGTTCCCAGGTAGTTCTGCAAATGGGTCAGGTTCTGGAAGAGGAACGTATTCCACGGGTGCCGACCAGCCAGCAGATGAAAGGCGAGCAGCACGTAATACGCGGGCCAGATGCGGAACATCCGCCGGATAATGAAGCGCCGCGCGTCGACGTGACCGGTTTCCGCGTACTGTCGAAGCAGCAGGCCGCCTACCAGAAAACCGCTGAGCGTGAAGAACAGGTTCACGCCTTCGCGCCCGAAATTTTTCAACGGGTATTCGATGATCTGAATCAGGACATTGCCGGTCTGCACGGCATGAAAGTGAAAGCCCATCACCGCGATGATGGCGATACCGCGAAGGAAGTCGAGCTCGACTGACCGCCCCGCTTTTGAGGGTCCCGCCCCGCCGAATAATTTCATCTTGTTCTCTCCTCTCGCCTGTCGCGGGCGCATGTCCCTTTCTGCATCTTCGGTGGCGATAAGCGTGCGTGCGCGACAACATCAAGGCATTGGCCGACAACATCGGAAAGCGTGCGCGCGTCTTGCAGAGGCCACCCTTTCCACTGTCGCCAGAACCCAGGCAATGGGCGACGAAACCGGCCAGCGAAATTGGCAGGCGGCGATATTCCCGCACAATGAAACGATGCGAGACCGTTAGCAACAGACCGACGGCGAATCGACGGCGACGGGGAGGAATCAAGCAATGCGCCATCAGTACGCAACGCCCTGGATATGGATTTTTCTATTACCGCTTGCGCTGGATTACAAGGCGACTGACGCGAACACGGGCCACCTTGTCCAGTTCGTATTCGTCCTGCCGGCGATCGCCGCGGGGCTCGCCCTTGCATTGATCGCACCACGCTTTCACGAGCGCTCGCGGCTGCGCGCTCTCGTCACCGCGAGCGTGCTGCTGTGCGTACTCGGCAGCGTCGTCGCCCAACTGGTTCAGGATAACGACACCGGCAATTATCTGCGTGTGCTGCTGCCGTTCGTGCTGTTCATGCTCGGCTACTTCGTCGCTTGCCGCCCGTGGAGCGAATTCAGAATCGCGCAGTTCGAGAAAGCCGTGTTCGTCGCCAACGTGGTCAGTCTCGCCTTCACGTTCGCCTACGGCATGGCGACCGGCGGGGGCCTCGAGGAAGTGCGCTATCGCATCATCTCCGTAACGCTGCTCGGTTTGCAAGGCGTGCTGCTGCATGAATTCGTCGTCGCGCGGCGCTTCACGTTCGTCACCGTCGCGGTGTTCGCCACCAGCGTCATCATCGAATTGCTGAGCGTGACCCGCAGTCTGCTGGTCGGCACCGCGCTGCTGTTCCTGATCGCCATGGCGCTGAGCGCGCCGTCGATCCAGCAGATCTGGCGCGCGATCGCCCGCAGCATGGTCGTGGGCGTCCTGCTGGCCGGCGTGGCCGGCATCGCGGTATTGAGCTTGCCGACCGTCGCCGAACACTGGACCCAGCGCATTTTCGCGTCCAAGGAAACCGCCTCCGGCAAGGATCCGACCACCGTCACACGCCTCGCCGAAATGCGCGATCAGTACGACCAGGTGACGGCGTCGCCGGAAACGCTGTTATTCGGCGAAGGCTACGGCCACTACTATCGCTACTCGCCCGTCTACCTGCCGGACCTCGCCGGCCAGATCAGCGAGAAAGACTTTTACGCAATCAACGAATGGGCCGCGGGCCATAACTTCTGGGTCTATCAATTCTTCGCGGGCGGGCTGCTGTTCGGCATCGGCATGCCGTTGGCGTCATTGGCCGCGCTCGTCATCTGCTTCTTCTCGTATCGCTACTGGCGCTCGGTCGTGCCGGACGCGCCGATGCTTCCGGTGCTCGGACGCGCCATCATGCTGTTTGCCGCGATGCCCGCCACATCGATCGGCGGCAATCCGCTCGGGCCGCGTTTTTCCGGGCTGATATTCGGCATCGGCCTCGGCTTGATGATCGCCACGCACGCGCGCTTGCAACGCGCGCTGCCGGCACGCGCGAAGCGCATGCCAAGTCCGCCGCATGTGCGCCCGGCCTCGATGCCTGAATTGCCTGGACGAATCCAACCCGGCATGGGCCGCGCCGATCTCGCGACCACGCTTGGCATGTCGCGCGCGGCATCGCATGGCGCGAGCGAGTTCGGCGCCCTCGTGTCGCGCACGTCGCCCACGCAACGCTCCAACCGACCGACTATCGCCCGATGAAAATTCTCCACCTGCTTGCAAGCGTCGATCCACGCGCCGGCGGCCCGGTTGAAGGCGTTCGCCGCAGCGGCATGGCGATGCAGGACGCCGGACACGAAATCGAAGTCGCCACCTGCGATGCCCCCGGTGACGCCTACCTCGCGGCATTTCCGTTTCCGGTGCACGTCTTCGGCCCCACCAGCAACCGCTACAGCTATTGCGAGCGGCTCGCGCCGTGGCTCGCCGCGAACGCGGGCCGCTTCGACGCGGTCATCGTGCACGGCTTGTGGCAATACCACGGCCTGGCCGCATGGAAAGCGCTGCGCAAAAGCGAGGTGCCGTACTACGTGTACGTGCACGGCATGCTCGATCCGTGGTTCAAGGAGGCGTATCCGCTCAAGCATCTGAAGAAGTGGCTGTACTGGCCGTGGGCCGAGTACCGCGTGCTGCGCGATGCGCGCGCCGTCATCTTCACGACGGAAGAAGAGCGCACGCGCGCGCGTCAATCGTTCTGGCTGTACCGGGCATATGAACGGATCGTGCCGTTCGGCACCACCGTGCCGGCGCTCGACCCGCAACCGCTGCGCGAAGCGTTCCTCACGGCCGTGCCCGGCTTGCGCGGCAAACGCATCGTATTGTTTCTCGGCCGTGTGCATGCAAAGAAAGGCTGCGATCTGCTGATCGACGCATTCGCGCGCATCGCCAGCCGCGATCAGGCGTTGCACCTCGTCATCGCCGGCCCGGACGAAACCGGCTGGGTCGCCACGCTGCGCGCTCAGGTGGAGGCGGCGGGCATCGCGCATCGCGTGAGTCTTCCCGGCATGCTGCAAGGCGATCTCAAGTGGGGCGCGTTCCACGCGAGCGACGTGTTCGCGCTGCCCTCGCATCAGGAGAACTTCGGCGTGGCGGTGGCGGAGGCGCTCGGCTGCGGACTGCCGGCGCTGATCTCCGACAAGGTCAACGTATGGCGCGAAATCGACGCGGACGGCGCCGGAATGGTCGCCGCCGACACGGTGGAGGGGACGGAAAAGAATCTCGTGCGCTGGCTCGAACTCGACGATGCGGCTCGCGAGGCCATGCGCGCCCAGGCGGTCCGCACTTTCAATGCGCGCTTCCGGATCGAAACCATGGTCAGCGCGTTGACCGCTCTGCTGGAAACGAGAGGCAGCGCCGAGGACGTGCGTGAAAACACGCTCACCGCGCTGCACGAAGCGACGCAGCCAAGCCGCTAATTCGAGCGGCTAACCCAAAGCTCATCAATCTCGCAGCAGTCCACCCCGGAAACGTTGATGGCGCGTCAATGACGCGCCATCAACGGCTTCCTTCAGTGTTCCTCACTGCTCCTTCATCAACGGCGTCAACGTAGAGGCGGCGATCGGCAGCGTCTCGACTTGCGGCGGCGTCTGAATCGACGTCATGGAACTGTTCACGGCTTCAACCCGCGTATTGCCGATGACGTCCGGCACATCGAGTTGCCGCATCAGATGACCCGCAAGACGCAGCGCAAGCGCGGCAATCGTAATGGTCGGGAAATTCGCGCCCACGGTCGGAAACACCGAACTGCCGCCCACGTACAGATTGCTGATTCCATGCACCTTGCAATCGCGATCGACCACGCCCTCGCGAGGTGAATCGTGCATGCGCGTGGTGCCCATGTGGTGCCAGGTGCCTTCCAGCTTCGCAGGCCACGGCCTGCCTTCGAGCGGCGCATCGAGTTCGACATCCGCGATGCCGGCCATCTGCAACTCCTGCGCGAGCAGCGCGAAGGTTCTGTCGAAAGTGCGCTGCACCTGTTCGCCGAGACGCCACGCGACCCTGACGCGCGGCATGCCGAAGCAGTCGCGCTTATCGGCCGACAACGTGACCCGGCTATCCGGATCGGGCACCGCTTCGACGATCGCCTGCAGCGTCACGCCGGTGATCAGCGCCGGCCACTGCAGAAGACGCGTCAAGCCGTACCCCACCGTTTGCATCGGGTGCGCGGCCATCGTGGCGATGTCCGCCTTCAGGCTGCGGCCCGGCTGATCTTTCTGCAGCAGCGCTTCCTTGCAGCGGATCAGCGCCTCGGAACCCGCGCTGCCTTCGCCGTACCAGCGCGAATAGAGCCACACGCGCGAGTTCAGCAGCTTCTCGCGCTCCATCAACTCCTGCTTCGGCGCGAACTGCGAAGAGATCTTCGTGCCGTGCGCCGAGACCGCCGCGTTCTGATAGTGATACTTGATGTCGTACAGCTTGTTGCGCGCAATGCCCGGACGAAACCGCAGCTTCCCCGACATCATCCGCGGATGATCCATGAAATAGCGGCCCACCAGATCGTTGGCATTGCCGAGGCCCGCGGCCTGCACGTTGTTCGAGGCGAGCAGCAGGCGCACATTCTCGATGCCGCCCGTCGCCAGCACGAAAATTCTCGCGGTCACCGACATCCTGCGGCCGCTGACCGTGCCCACGCGCACCCGCGAAATCTTCGTACCCTGAGCGTCGGCGTCGATGTTCAACACGTTCGCGTAAAGAAACACGCGCACCCGCGCCGAGCGCGACAATTCCTCTCGATACGCCTTGCCGAAGCGCACGGGCGGGCTGAATTGCGCAACGGTATCGCGCATATCGCCGGTGGCGAGCGGCACGCGGCGCACGTCATGACGCCCGATCTCGCGCTCCCAATACTCGGGGTCGAAATTCTGCGGGCCGAGTTTCAGCAGCTCATGCGTGCGCGCGTAATACGGCGCGAGTTCGTCGAGGCCGAACGGCCAGCCGCTATGAGCAATCCAGTCGCGCTTTTCGAAGTCCCAGGGATCGAGCGGACGGCACCATCCGCCCCAGCAGTTGCTGCTGCCGCCGAAGTAGCGGCTGCGCGAACCGTCGGCGAACGAATAGGGAAGCCCGGCGTTCTCGCCGCGATAGAGGTCGCGGGTTTCGTCGTCGGGCCCAAACCCGCCGCTCTCGAGCACGCAGGTCTCCACACCCGCGCTCGACAATTCGCGCGCAAGCGTGATACCGGCCACCCCCGCGCCGATGATGCAGACCGTCGTTTCAATGACTGTGTTTTGTTCAACTGTGCGAGTATCGATGAACATCCCAGCTCCCCATCTTTTTTCATGCATTTCTCGAGTGCGTGACTGGCACTCACCGGCCCGGCCGGCAAGTCAATCACATACACGTCGTGACCGAATACTGCTTTTCCGCAATCACGACCTTGGCCTCCTCAGCGTATGAACGCTGCGGTTCTAAGTCTGTGGTTCAACTCACGGAATCGAAACGCTTCCGGATAAAGCGGCAAGGATTTCCACCATATACGCCCTCTGGTTCCAGTGAACGATGCACGACCGACAAAGGCGTGACCACCGCCGAACGCCCAATCGTCACACCCATTTGCACCACGCATTTCGAAGTGATCCAAACGCCGTCCTCGATGACGATCGGCGCGACGCGCAGATCCATCGTGGTGCTCATATCGTGCGAGCCGGCGGTGAGGAACGTGCCCTGGGAAATGCAGACATTCGATCCGATGCGAATCGGCGCCTGGTTGTAAATCCAGACGTCGACGCCGAACCAGCACTTGTCGCCCACTTGCAGATTCCACGGCGCCTTCACGCGCAATGGATGCACGAACCGGCAACCCGTGCCGATCCTCGCGCCGAATAAGCGCAGCAATGCGACGCGGACGGATGAGAAAGGCAGCAGCTTGTTGTTGATCACGCAGGCTTCAACGACGAACCAGACGAGCTCGATCACGATGCCGCGCCTCGCGCGATAGTTTCCTTTTCCAGCCAGGCTCAGATCGATCACGCGGCCCTGCTCGCGCACGCCTTCTGCTTCCGGCATGCATCCGATCCGCGGATCGTCGGCAACGTTACCCATGAGTTTTCTCCCCATAAGGAGCGGTGGTACGCATGCGCATGATTGCCACCGGATTCCTTGCATTATGTTGCGGCTTATTACCGGGCTTTGCGCGGTGGCCGTGCAGGCAAGCGTTTTGGCGGCTGCCCGCATACAGATTGGCGCACGATAGCTTTATCGCGACTGCCTGTTGCTGGGGAATACGATGACTCTTACGCTTCAACGCACCGCCATCTGGATGCTTCTCGCCATTGCAACGGCCACCGTGCCGGCGCTCGCGCAAAACGCCGCGCCCGCACCCGCCGGAGCGGCTCCGGCTCCTGCCGCGACGGCGGCCACCGGCTACGGCGGCAACGCGCAGGCTCCGGCCAACCGGCGCGCACGAAACCGCAACAACGAGCAGAAGCTGCTCGGCGCTCCGCGCCAATACAGCCTCGACGACGCGCCGCTCGGCAAAGCCGCCGACGCCCAGCAGGCCCTGCTCGACGAACAACGCATGACCGTGCTGGGCGGGGGCCAAGGCGGCAAGCCGGCGCTCGGCAAGGGCAAGCCCCAAGCCGACAAGGCGCCCGCCAACGGCCAGGTGCGCGTGGCCGGCAAGGCGGGACGTGCGAATGCCGCCGACAGCTTGATGCCCGAAGGCGCGGCGAGAAACGCTTACGCCGATCCGTACGGCACGGGCAAGCACGCCGTCTATCGTTCGCCGTGGTGATATCGCATTCATGACAGGGCCGCGTGCCGGATCAATCCGGCGCGGCTTCCTCCGCCGTAGCCGGCTTGCGTCTGCGCCGAAGCGCGGCCGCGGTCGAGGGACTCGGGCCGAATGACGGCGCCGCGCCTTTCGCACGCCGGCCGCCTGCCTCGCGAGACAGCATCGCGAGCCGCTCCTCGAAGGTACGTATCGTCGACTCCGGCGAGAGCGCGCGCTCCGCATACATACGCGCGGCCTTGCCGAGCGCCGCGCGGCGTTCGGCGTCGCTTGCCAGCGCCGTGATCGCCGTGGCCAGCGCCTTGACGTTGTCCGGCGGCACGACCACGCCACGCGGCGCCACCGCTTCGTAGAGCGCCGTGCCGCGGCGCGCCATCGCCACCGTCGCGCGGCCGCTGGCCAGCATGCCGGTGAGCTTGGACGGCATCACCAGATCCGCGGCGTCCGCGCGTTGCGGCAGCACGTGAATGTCGGCGAGATTGAGCAGTTCGTTCAGACGCTCCGCCGGTTGCAGCGGAATGAAGATGCAGTTCGTCAATCCCGCGCAGCGCTGGAACAAGCTCTCTTTCGCGGCGCCGCTGCCGCAGAAAACAAACGTGATGTCGGTGCGTCTGGCAAGCGACGCGGCCGCGTCGGCGAGCGTTTCAATGCCCTGCTTCGCGCCCATGTTGCCGGAATACAGCACCACTTTCTGCCCGGCCGGAATGCCCAGCAAACACCGGTATTCGCTCGCTCGCGAAAGGGGATAGACGGTGGACACGTCGACCCAATTGGGCAGGCACACGGCCCGCGACAGTTCCACGCCCTTGGCCGCCGCGCGCGCACTCATCTGCCGCGTGATCGAGGACACCGCATCGAAGCGCCGCAGCAACGCGCTTTCGATCCAGCGCGCCACGCGCGCGGCGCGCGAGCTTTTCAGCAGACCCAGATCGAATGCCGCGTCGACCTCGTAGTCCTGAATATGCAGCCACGCACTCGCACGCGTGATGCGCGCAAGCGCCAGCGCGCCGGGCGCGCACATCAAGGTCGGCGCGATCAGCATCACCGCATCGGGGCGCCACAGTGCCTGCCAGGCGAGCAACGGCAGCGAACTCGCCGCGAAGGTGGCCAGATGCAGCATCCGCTTCATGCCGTTCGGGCGCGACGGCACCCAGAGCGGCGCGCGCCACAGCGGCACGCCGTCACGCGTTTCGCGCCGATAGCGCCACCATGCATAGCCTTGAGCAACGCGCCACTCCGGGTAGTAAGGCGGCGCGCACACCACCCGGACGTCGTGGCCGCGGTTAGCCAGAAGCACGGCCATTTCCGCGGTGTACTTGCCCGTTCCCGTCAGCTCAGGCGCGTAGTTGAGACCGTAGATCAGGATCTTCATTGTGACTGCCAGAACATGTTAGGGCTCAGCGTGCTCGATGCTCGGCCATGCGGCCATGTCGTACATCAATCGCTCAACATCAACGCGCAGCCGCGGGCGATATTGGCGGCGGCGGAAGGCGGATCGAAGCGGCGAATCACATCCATGCAGCGATGCGCGGTGCCGGCGGCATCGGCGAAGGCTTCCATCGCCTTCAACATCGTGCGTTGCAATCCGGCGACGTCGCCCGCCGTGAACGCGTAGCCGCTCACGCCGTCGATCACCAGTTCCGGCACGCACCCGCAACTCTCGCTGACGACCGCCGGGCAGCCGTGCGCGAGCGCCTCATTGACAACGAGGCCCCACGGCTCGCTGTAGCTCGGCAACACCATGCAGGTCGCACGGTAATACTCCTGCGTGAGCGGCTCGTCCTGCAAACTGCCGGCGAAGATCACCGCATCGCCGATCCCGAGTTCCGCCGCTTTCGCGTGCAGCAGGTCGGCCATCGGCCCGGTGCCGACAATGCGCAACTGCGCCGCCGGAACGCGCCGCCGCAAGCCGGCGAACGCCTCGATCAGCGTGCCGATGCCCTTCTCTTCCGAAAGACGCCCCACGTACAGGAAGACCGGCGGATTACCGGCACGCGCGGCGACCCGCTCGACCAGCGCGCGCTCCGGTGAAAACGAACCCGGCATCGCGGCGGCCTGGCACGGCACGAAGATCTTGTCGCGCTTCGCGCCGAGCGACAGCAGATACTCGCGGCTACGCTCGCCGAAGCCGAAGTAGCCGTCGCAGAGCGCAAAGAACACGCGCTTCGGAATCGACGTGAGCAGCTTCTTGGGCCGGTCGCGCGCGGTCGAATCGCAAAACACCGCGCGCCGCTTGCCGGTGACGATGCAAGCCGCCAGCATCGCCCAGTACTCGGGGCGGTGATAGCCGGGCAGCACGATCAGATCGGACTTGGCCCGCAGCACTTCCCAGGTGAGCCGCGCGATCATCTTCATTGTCGGCACGTCTTCGTAACAACCGTCGAACAGCTTCTGCATCGGATAGCGGTGATACGAATAGTCGACATCGGAAAAGCCGACGCGGTCGTGCTCCGTATCCGCGATCTGCACCATCGAATAGCGAATCGCTCCGGATGCCGAAATATTATGTAGAGCAGAAAACACGACGCCCTTGTGACGCGACCATACGACGTTGTGGAAGATCGTGACTGACGCTGTCATTTTTTTGCCGCTCCTCGAAAAATCGTCTCTGTGTGCGGTGCGCGTGCCGCGCCCGCACAGCGTCCCCAAGCGCCTTTTCAGCCGGAAATTGAGCTCGGTTCTCACGCGCGCGCCTAGGCTTGCATCGCGGCGGGCGTCGAACCGGCATGCGATTCGACGAATTCCCGATACGTGGACGCGATGCCTTCCGCGAGGCCGATCTTCGCGTGCCAACCCATTTGCGCGAGCCGCGAGACATCGAGCAGCTTGCGCGGCGTGCCGTCAGGTTTCGAGGCGTCGAACACGAGTTCGCCATCAAAGCCGACCACCTTGCAGATGCATTCGGCCAGCTCGCGAATCGACAGGTCCTCGCCGATCCCGACGTTGAAGAGCCCCTCCATCACGTTGTGTTCAAGTACGAACAGCGTGGCCGCGGCGAGGTCGTCGACGTGCAGGAACTCGCGGCGCGGCGTGCCCGAACCCCATACCGTCAAACTGGCGGCGCCGTTCACCTTGGCTTCGTGCGCCTTGCGCAGCAGCGCGGGCAGGACGTGGCTGCTGTTCAGATCGTAGTTGTCGTTCGGGCCGTACAGATTGGTCGGCATCAACGCGACGTACTGTGTGCTGTATTCGCGGTTGTACGCCTCGCACAGCTTGAGGCCGGCGATCTTCGCGATCGCATAAGCGTCGTTGGTGGGCTCGAGTGCCGAGGTCAGCAGATACTCCTCGCGAATCGGCTGCGGGCATTGCTTCGGATAGATGCACGACGAGCCGAAGAACACCAGCCGCTCCACGTGGGCGCGATACGCGGCGTGGATCACGTTGGTTTCGATCACCAGGTTTTCATAGATAAACTCGCCGGGCCGCGACGCATTGGCGAGAATGCCGCCCACGCGCGCGGCCGCGAGCAGCACCACGTCGATCCGCTCGGCCTCGAAGAAGCGGTTCACGGCGGCCTGGTCCATGAGATCGAGTTCCGCCCTCGAACGCGTGATCACGTCGTGGTAACCCTCGGCGGTGAGCCGCCTGACGAGTGCGGAGCCGACCATGCCGCGGTGGCCCGCGACGAAGATGCGTGCCTGTTTGTTCATCGCAATCACTCGTGATGTTCCAGCGCCGTGAATCCGGCGAGCGTGACGAGCGCGTCACGTCGTGCAATCTGATAATCCGCGCGCACCATTTCCTTGACGAGCGTGCTGAACGGCGTGATGGGCCGCCAGCCGAGTTTGGCGTGCGCCTTCGACGGATCGCCCAGCAGCGTCTCGACCTCGGCGGGCCGGAAATAGCGCGGATCGACACGCACGATCACGTCGCCCGGCGACATCTTGATCTCGCGCCCTTCCACCTTTTCGACGATGCCGACCTCATCCACGCCAGTGCCTTCGAAGCGCACGGTGACGCCCAGTTCGGCCGCCGCATGCTGAACGAACTGACGCACGCTGTACTGCACGCCGGTGGCGATCACGTAATCCTCGGGCTGCTCCTGTTGCAGCATGCGCCACTGCATCTCCACGTAGTCGCGCGCATGACCCCAGTCGCGCAGCGCCGACAGATTGCCGAGATACAGCGTCTTCTGCATGCCCACCGCAATGCGCGCCACGGCGCGCGTGATCTTGCGCGTCACGAAAGTCTCGCCGCGCACGGGCGATTCGTGATTGAACAGAATCCCGTTGCACGCATAGAGCCCGTACGCTTCGCGGTAATTGACCGTGATCCAGTATGCGAACAGCTTGGCGACCGCATAGGGGCTGCGCGGATAGAACGGCGTGGTCTCCGATTGCGGCACCTGCTGCACGAGGCCGTACAGCTCCGAGGTGGAGGCCTGGTAAAAGCGCGTCTTGTGCTGAAGCCCGAGAATGCGGATCGCTTCGAGAATCCGCAACGCGCCCAGACCGTCCGCGTTGGCCGTGTATTCCGGCTCCTCGAACGACACGGCGACGTGGCTCTGCGCCGCGAGGTTGTAAATCTCGTCGGGCTCGACGCGCTGGATCACGCGCAGAATGCTGGTCGAGTCGGTCAGATCCGCGTGGTGCAGAAAGAGTCTCTGCTCCGGGTCGTGGGGATCGCGATAAAGGTGATCGATCCGGTCAGTATTGAACAGGGATGACCTGCGTTTGATGCCATGTACGTCGTAATCCTTCGCGAGCAGCAGCTCGGCCAGGTACGACCCGTCCTGTCCAGTGACGCCGGTGATCAGCGCGACCTTACGTTTCATGGAGCGTTCTCCTTGTTGAACTTTGCAATGCCAGTGCCAATGCCACAACACGGTTGAACGGCCGGCCGACGGCCGCCTCAACCGGCGATGCTGTCGTACCCGTAATAGCCGCCTTGATAGCCCGAACCGAGGAACGCGCCTTCCTGCGGTACATCGGTGAGCAGCACGCCTCTGAGCGCCACGCCGCCGTTGCGCAGGCGCTTGGCCGTTTCGGTGATCTCGTTCAGCGGATGGCGGCCGTGACGCACCACCAGCAGCGTCGTGCCGGCGTGCTTGCCGATCAGCGTCGAGTCGGTGACCGCGAGCACCGGCGGCGTATCGACGATCACGAGGTCGTAATGCGGCTTCAGTTCCTCGAGCAGGGTCTGGAAGCGCTTGCTCATCAGCAATTCGGACGGATGCGAGGGCAGCGTGCCCTTGGCGAGCACGTCGAGTCCGGGGAGCACGTCGCGCTGAATCATCGAGGCCAGTTCGCCGCCGCTCAGCACGTCCGAGAGACCCGGCTGATGGCCGATGCCGAAATGCGAATGCACGTCGCCGCGCCGCATGTCGCCGTCGATGATCAGCACGCGCTTGTTCGCCGACGCCACCAGCGCCGCGAGATTCACCGAGAGGAACGATTTGCCGGTATCGGGCCGCGAACCGGTGATCATCACGACGTTGTTCTCGGCGTGATCGAGCGACAACTGCAGCGAGGTGCGCAGATTGCGCACGCCCTCCACGGCGATGTCTTCCGGCGCCTGCTGCGCGAGCACATGAAGCCCGCGACGGCGCAGCATGACGTTTTCCTGCAGCCGCAACTGAGTCTGGCTGCGCGGCACCACCGCGAACACGGGCACGCCGAGCACGGCTTCGAGTTCGTCCGGACGTTCCACGCCGCCATACATCGCGCGCCTGAAGAAGGTCAGCAGGATGCCGAGCACGAGACCGCCGCCCAGCGCGATCAGGATCGCCAGCACGCGCTTCGGACGCACGGGTTCGTCAGGCGCTTCGGCGAAGTCCACCACGCGCACGCTGCCCACCTGGCCGGCCTTCGCCACGCGCAGTTGTTGCGCGCTGTTGAGCAGATTGGTGTACAGCTCCGTGTCGACGTGCACGTCGCGCAACAGGCGCAACGCGGTCTGTTCGGTATCCGGCATCACGGCGACGCTGCGGTTCATGTTGGCCTGCGCGCCCTGCAACGCCGCGATCTGCGCGTCGAGCGCGGCCACCGACGGGTGATTCGCCGTGAAGCGCTGCGACATCTCCGCGCGTTGCTGCTGCAGATCGAGCAGCTTGGTCTTGTTGTCGACGATCTGCTGCAGCAGCAGCCGGCTTTCCTCGCCGAGGTCGACGGTGCCGTGCGTGTTGCGGAACTTGTTGTAGCGTTGCTCCGCCTCGTCGAGTTCCTTGCGCAGGCCAGGCAGTTGCTGATCGAGGAACGCGAGCATGTGCTCGGCTTCAGTCGAACGGCTCGCGACATCCTGGCGCACGAACTCGCGCGCCATGCTGTTGACGATCGCCGCGGTCAACGCGCTGTCGCCGCCTTCGAGACTCGCGCGAATCACGCCGGACTGCAGCGTGGTTTCGGCCACCACCAGCGCCTTTTGCAGGCGATCCACCGTGCTCAGCGTCGAGGCGCGCTGCAATTCGAAACGCGAGCCGGGAGCACCGGCCAGCGAATCGACGCGCAGCGCGATCGGGCCGTCGGCGGTATCGGTTTCCACCGTCTCGCCGACGCGGCCGGAGAGAATCGCAATACCGTTTTTGTCGCGCAGCACGTACGAATTTTCATTACCCGCGATCAGCGTGAAGGTCGCGTCGTACATCTCCTTCGACGTGTCGAAGCGCGACACCGCAATGCTCTCGTCACCCCATGCGTAGCCGGACAGATTGATGAACGACGGCAGCTTGAAACCCCATTGCCCGTTCACCAGCCCCGCGATCATGCCGCCAACGAACGGCAGGTAGCGCGGCGTGGCCGTGATGTCGAGATGCAGCTTCTTGACGGTTTCCTCGGTGACGAGACGCGACTTCAGCAACTCGATCTCGGCCGCCGTGGAAGGCTTGGTGTCGAACATGCCGGTGAGCGGCGGCAACGAATCCTTGCCGTTCGCGTTGTTGTTGCCCGTCTTGTCCTCGACGTGGAACAGCACGTCCGCGCGGTACGTCGGCGGCGCAAGGAACGCGTACGCGCACCCCAGCGCGAGCGCGATCAGCGTCACCGTGACGATCGTGCGCCAGCCTCGCACGATCGTGCGCAGATAGTCGGACAGGTGGAGTTCATCCTGCCCGGACACATCCGTATAGCGGTTTTCGAAGTTGATTGCCATTTTCTTCACCCAACAAAGCCCGGCGGTTCAAGGTCAAGATTCGTATCGTTATTTGGCGACGATGACACCGGTCACCGCGGCATTGATCGCCGGCAGCAACAGGTTCAGCACGCGGTTAAAGCGAACGAGCCCGCCGTTGTCGACGTAGACCACGTCCTTCGGTTGAAGCTCGAACTGGTTCGCGAGCACCATCGAAACCGGCGACGTCGCGTCCAGGTGGTAGACCTGCGGCTGATCGCTCGTCGAATTGCGGATCACGAAGAGCTGCTTCGTCTCGGCCGTGTTCGAGTTGAAGCTGCCGCTGTCCGACAGCGCCTGCGACAAGGACAGCGTGCCGTTGCGCATCGGCGTGATGGTGGCCGGCTTGTTGACCTCGCCCATCACGAATACGGCGCTGTCGTCGCGTGAGCCCACCCGCACCAGGTCGCCCGGTTGCAGATAGATATCCGACGGATTGCGGCCGCGCTTGATCAGATCGTCGATGTTGAGCGGATACGTCACGCCCTTGCGGATCAGTTCCACGCGGCTGCGGTCCGCGTTGGCGCTGAAGCCGCCGCCCAGGTTGATCGCGCTCGTGAGCGACATCGGAATGTCGTTGATCGACTGCGCGCCCGGCAGACGCACTTCACCGTCGACGTACACCTGCGCGGCCCGGAACGACGCCACCCGCACCGTCACTTCGGGCTTCTGGTACACCACGCTCAGCTTCCTGTGCAGATCCTTCTGGATCGTCGCGACGTCCTTGCCCGCCACGTGCACCGTGCCCGCGTACGGAAACTGCACGTCACCGTTTTCATCGATCAGAAAACCGGGCGCGGCATCCGACAATTTCGCGTTCGCCGCGGGCTGACCGAGCGCCGCCGCGAGCTCCGGGTGATCCCACACGACGATCTGCAGCACGTCGCCGGGGCCGACCTTGTACGCCGGCGGCTTGCCGAACAGCGCGGCCGTCTCCGGCGTCACCGCCGTTGCCGTGCGCGCCGCGTTCATCTTGCGCAGCAGCGAAAGGTTGATGTCGGTGATCGGGATCTGCACCTGCTGCGCAGCCTCGGTGCTGTATTCACCGCCCGTGTCCTGTACCGCGGCAGGCGTGATCATCCGCTGGCCCGGCGCCAGCGAACAGGCCGAAAGCAGTGCCGCCACTGCGCAAACCAGAAGACTTCCCGTGCGTATGCCAAGCGAGCTCATGATGTTTCCTCCTTGCGCCACGGCGGCTGTCCCCGAGTGAGGCAGCGTCAGGCGTGCTTGTTGACTGCTTAGTAAGCGTTTCGATGCACCAGTCCGGCGACGATCGTCGCGCCGATGATCCGCATGTCGAGCGCAAACGACCAATGCCCCAGGTAGTACAGGTCATGTTCGACGCGCCGCTCCATTTTTTCGATGCGGTCGGTTTCGCCACGAAAGCCGTTGATCTGCGCCCAGCCCGTGATTCCCGGCTTGATCCGGTAGCGATTGATGTAGCCCGCGACCACCTTCTGATAGAGGTCGTCGTGCTCGAGTGCATGGGGACGCGGTCCGACGACCGACATATCGCCACGCAACACGTTAAAGAATTGCGGCAGTTCGTCGAGGCTCGTACGGCGCAGGAAAGCGCCCACTCTCGTGACGCGCGGATCGTCGCGCGTGGCCTGCCTGAGCGTGCCTTTTTGTTCGGTGTGCACACGCATCGAGCGGAACTTGTAGATCGTGAAGACGCGGCCGTCCGCGCCCTTGCGCTTCTGCCTGAAGAAAACCGGACCGCGCGACGAGAGCTTCACGGCGATCGCAATGGCGAGCAGGACCGGAGCAAGACCGATCAACGCGGTCGCCGCGAACACGCGGTCGAAGATTTCCTTCTTCAGCATCGAACTCGCGGACAGCGGCGACGCGACCAGGTTGATCGCCGGCACGCCGAGCAGATCGATCACGCCGCTGCCTTCGAAGAGCGCGAGGCTGCGCACGTCCGGCATGAAACGGATATTCACCAGATCGTCGCGGAATTCGCCGACGAGCGAGCAGATCAGCGGCTCCTCGGTGAGCGAGAGCATCAGCCAGAGCTCGTGCACGTCGTTGGTCCGGATGTAGTCGGCAAGCTCGTCGACGGTATCGAAAACGGGCGCGCGCGAACTGGTGACGGGCGACGCGTCGGGCCGCGTGTTGTAGACTGCCGCGGCGCGAAAGCCGGTGGCCGGCGCGGATTCGATACGGCGGATGATGGCGTCGCATTGCGAGCCGCTGCCGACGATCGCGACCTGGTGCAGGTTCATGCCGGCACTGCGCGCGCGCGCCAGCACCGCATGCGTGATCAGCCGGTATGAGATCAGCAGGCCGCCGGTCACCGCCGTCCAGTACGAGAACCACAACCGCGACACGAAGTCGATGCGATGCAGCGAATACATCAGCACGAGCGCGCTCGCCTGCACCATCAGCCATGCGAGCGAGACCTGGCCCGCGAGCGCCAGCTTGGAGCGGCCGCGCCATGATTCGTAGACGCCGAACGCCGGAAAGATGGCCAGTGCGAAGGCGGCGGAAAACATCACCAGCGCCCAATAGAACCCGGATTGAGCAAGGTAATCGAAGCGGATCTGCGACGCCACCGCCGCACCCGCGAGCACCAACGCGACATCGAAAACTCGCGCGAGCAAATCCTGGAACCTGCGCATTTTGCTTACCTCGTTCTTGCCGTTCTTGTCCGCAAATGAGTGCCGGCGAGCTGCTTAAGAGCAGCGGCCGTAGTTGTCGTTGAACCTCACGATGTCGTCTTCGCCGAGATAGGCGCCTGACTGGATTTCAATGATCTCGAGCGGCACTTTCCCCGGGTTCTCGAGCCGGTGTCGTGTGCCGAGCGGAATGTAGGTCGATTCGTTCTCGCTCAGCAGGAACTGCTCGTCGCCGCGCGTGACGAGCGCCGTGCCGCGCACGACCACCCAGTGCTCCGCCCGGTGATGATGCAGTTGCAGCGAGAGTTGCGCGCCCGGCGTCACGACGATGCGCTTGACCTGGAAACGCTCGCCGTGGTCGATGGAATCGTAGAAACCCCACGGGCGGCGCACCTTGCGATGCGCGTCGGCCTCGGGCGCGTGCTGCGCCTTGATGCGCGACACGAGCCCCTTCACGTCCTGCACGCGCGAGCGGTCGACCACCAGGACGGCGTCGGCGGTTTCGACCACCACCACATTGGTCGTGCCCACACAGGCGACGAGCCGCCCCTCCGAATGCGCGTAGCTCGACACCGCGCCTTCGAACGTCACGCGGCCGCGCCCGGCGTTGCCGTTCGCGTCCTTCTCCATCGCGACCCAGACGGCGTCCCACGAACCCAGATCCGACCAGCCTGCTTCCAGCCTGATGACGACACCCGCCGGATTCGCGGTGGATCCGCTTTCGTTCGCGCCTTGCGTTGGTTCGGCCTCGGCTTCGGCCGTTTCAGTGAGGCGCTCCATCACCGCATAGTCGATCGAATTAGCGGGCGCGCTGAGAAACGCCTCCACCAGCGGACGGAAGTACGCGCCGTCGGTGCGGCCGCCGTTGAAGGCACGCTCGCACGCCGCATGCATCTCGGGCTGCAGACGCTTGAGCGTATCGAGCCACACGCTCGCGCGAACGATAAAGATGCCGCTATTCCACCAGTACGTACCCGCCGCGACGTACTGCGCCGCGATTTCTTCGGCGGGCTTCTCGACGAAACTCTCGATCGCATAGGCGCCGTCGGACAATCCGGCGCCGGTGCGGATATAACCGAAGCCCGTGTCGGGGCGCGTGGGCGGCACGCCGAGCGTCGCGATCGAGCCTTGTTCCGCGTACCGCGCGGCGCTTTCGAACGCGCCTTGCAATGCGCGCAGGTCCGCGATCGAATGGTCCGCTGGCATGACGATAAGAATCGCGTCGTCGCCGTCCGCGCGGGCGAGCGACGCCGCGAGCGTCAACGCCGGCGCTGTATCGCGCCGCGCCGGTTCAACGATAAGACGAGCGTCGACGCCGTTTTCATGAAGCTGCTCCGCAATCACGAAGCGGTGTTCCTCGCCGCACACGATGATCGGCGATGCATCCACGTTCCAACCTGCGGGAAATCCGTCCATGCGCCGCGCGGTTGCCTGCAGCAGCGAGTCGGAGCCGACCACGTCGATCAGTTGCTTCGGATAATTTTCCCGCGACACGGGCCACAGCCGCGTGCCCGAGCCCCCCGCCAGGATGACCGGAACGATGCGCGCGCAACGCGCGCGGCTCGCTCCGGCACCTGTGCCATCAGGCACGACGGAGGCGCCGCTCACAGTTCGCTGAATCAACATATTCGCATTCCTTATAATTCCATAAAGTCTACGAAAACAGTTACCAAAGGCCGCGTCTCACGCGGCCGTCCAACTGGCCCCGTCTGCGTTATTCGCCGACCATGCGGCGGCTTTGAATGCGGAATTCGGTCGGAGATATTCTCATCCGCTTGCGGAACACCTTCGCAAGCCGGTCACCGTTACCCATGCCCGTGCGCCGGGCAATCTTGTCGACCGGCAATTCCGACTCAGTCAACAGACTGCAGGTCACCGCAAGGCGTTCGTGCAACAGAAAACTCGAGGGCGTGATGCCCATTTCCATCTTGAAGCGGCGCAGGAAGTTGCGTTCGCTCATCGCGGCGAACTGCGCCGCGTCGGCGATCGAAATCGCCTGCTGACAGTTTTCCTGCAGCCAGCGTGCCGCCGCGCGCACTTTGTCGCCCGGGCTCAAGCCGCCGTCTTCGCCAAGCAGCGGTGCGAGGTTCGAGCAGGAATCGGCAAGCAACCGTTCGGCCACCGTGCGGGCGGTCGCGCTGCCGAGATCGCGCTTGATCATGGCGAGCGCGCTTCTCATCGATTCGAGCCGGTCGCCCGCGTCGACGCTCTGCTCGGCCTGACGCGGCGCTATCGGCTGCGGGCGGAAATCACCACCGTCCGTGCTGTCCGGCACATACGCTGCATCGAGCAGCGCGCGGCCTTCCGCGATCGGGCGGATCATGCCGGTGTTGCGCCGAACGCGACGCAGCCACGCAATCAGCCGCTCGTCGCCGGCGGCGGCCGATGCGCCTTTACCGCCCGCCACGTATAGCGCGTCGAAGCCGCCGTAGTGCCTCGCGTCGAGTCCGTCTGTCCAGACTCGCAACGCGGACGACGAGGTCACCATGCCGCCATCGGCGGAAAGGAAAGAAACGTCGTACACCCAACCGCCGGTGCCGGACGAAGCCAGTTCGTTCGCCGCCTGGAAAACCTCGGCAACGACGCCGGCGCCCTGCAGCGAGCAGTCGTTGAACATCAATATCGCGATGCGCCGCATACCCTTGTTCGGAGCGTGCACCCAACGCAGCATTGCAGACTCGAGACTCGCGCAGGTCATAGTCATCCTCTCACCAGAAAACGGATCTACTTTTCACCTCGAACGGCCACAGAGCGGCCGCCTCTGTGCGGCGCATCATAGTCACCGTCAATCAAGTATTTAGCCGCCATGACTGAAAGAGCAGACATGTTGGCGTATTGACAGGTGACCGGCCAGTGGATTTCGGAACAATCCTTCCACTAACAGATTTTCATTGAATTAATTGCCGATTCAGCATATGAATGAATTGGCATTCTGCGAATCTTAATGCAAATAAAAAACGCATTTCGTGCGCCAGCACACATACGACGGCTACTCGAAACGCTGAAGTTACAATTTGTTCAGCCCGTCATTCCACTCGCTGGAAGTGACTTTTTCCTGTCCCACCGTCAGAATGAGTACAACTGGCTTATCTGGACCGGGTTTGCTCCATGCGGCGTCAATTCAACTTTCTTCTGACGATACGAACGGTGATCAGCAATAAGCAAATCGAATCTCCAATATAAGCAATTTCTGGCTCGACAAGATTATTTAATTCCTTGTAATTGGAACTCGCGAATATAAACAAGGTGATTAATGTTTCAAACGTGAAACACGGAAATAAGACAACTTTAGCCCGTCGCGCAATAGACGGGCCAATGGCGGATTCTGTCGGCTGGGGGCCGGTACGATTCCGCCAAAGGATTGCGGAAATACACTATGCGGTTTCCGCAACACTTTGCGATCCGGGGCGGCTGAGGCGGCTCTGGCCTGGTGGACTAGCAGTTCGGCGACGCGTCGCCGCCGGGGACTGCAGCGAAAGACACGGGAAACATATGTCGAATCTACGCGAACATCACGCGCCGCGAACGCTTATCGGCTGGTCTGCCGCTCGCGGCCAAACGCTGCGCGTCGCCGCCTCGGCGGCGGCCTTCGTCGTGCTCGGCCTCGCCGCCGGCCGATGCGGCGCGGCCGATCCCTCATCAGACCAGAAGGGTATGAGCAATGCCGAGATCAGCGTCGACGGCAGAAAGTGGACACCGTGCGCAGCGGAATACGGCACCTGCCGTTTCAGCGGCACGCGCGACGTGCTGTACGGCACGGTCGAACAGCACGTCGTCAAGACGTTCTCGAACAGCGCCGAGTGCAACAACGGCGTGTTCGGCGATCCGGCGCCCGGTGTGGAAAAGCGCTGCGCGGTTGCGGCCGTCGCGGCGAATGCCAATGCGGCGGCAAGCGTGACATCCGCGGCAACCGCTGCGGCGAATGACGCATCGCCCAATGCGGAATCAGCAGCGCAATCGGCGGCTTCGTCCAATGAATTAAAGGCGCCGCCCGGACAGGGCCTACGTTGCTCCGCGCCTTCGTCGCAAGCGCGCGCGGCCGCGAACGGCGATCTGCTCGAAGCCGACACGCCCGGCGACGGCACGCGCCTCTTCGCGGCCGGCAAACCGTTCGCGCTGGTCTTCACCACGCGTCCGACGCAAAGCGACACGCTCAACTGGCAGATACGCGACAGCTGGAACGCCGTGCGTGCAAGCGGACGCTTCTCCGTTGCGGCGGGCTCGACCTTATCCACGCTCAGTTGCGCCTCCACCGTGGCCGGCTACTTCGCCGTCTCGGCATCGCTGGAACGCGCCCAGGGGCAACTCGAATCGCGCGGCACGCGTCCCGCGGGCATCGCCACTTTCGGCGTGCTGCCGGACACGTCAGCCGCGTTACCCGCCGTGCGCTTTCCCTACCAGGATCTGCATCGATTCGGCGGGCAGGGAACCGCTTATCTTGCGCCGGGACAGCGCTGCTGCGACGGCGACGGCTATCGGCCGGTCTATACCGCGCTGGGGCTTTCGTGGGTGAACGACAACCGCAACTGGTATATGGAAGAGCCGGAAAAACCGGGCACGTTCGATCCCACGACGAAGCAGCTCACGCCGTTCTTCAGGAGCGGCGACATCATGCGCCTGATCCAGCTCGACGGCATTCCGCAGTGGGCAAGCCCGAACGGCAAACAAACGCACAGCTATGCGCCGGCCTCGCTCGCGCAGATGAAGGACTACATGGCGAAGGTCGGCGCCGAGTCGAGCCGCGTTCGCATGACCTGGTTCCCCAAACAGCGCGACAGCTACTACCAGGTGACGTGGGAGCCGGACGCCGACGGCGGGCTGCCGTGGCGCGACACCGACGCCAATTTCGTCGCGATGTACAAGGCCGTGTGGGAGGGCATCCATCAGACCGATCCGCACGCGGTGGTGATGGGCCTGACCTATTCGTCGGTGCAGGGCAACGTGACGTGGATGCGCCGTCTCGGTCCGCTCGGCATCGGCCGCTACATGGACGGCATGACCGTTCATGGCTATTACGACATCGGCACGACGCCGTCGCATCCGCCCGAGCGGGTTGCCGACTCCGGCAATCAAGGCACCGTGCCGGGCGCACTGCCCGCTTCGATGCGGGCGCTGCGCCACGAACTTCGTCAGTACCTGAAACCTGGGGCGCCGCTGTTCGTGACCGAAACCGGCATCAGCTACGACATCGGCGAATCGTATGGCAAGAACTATCCGGGCGCGAACGTGCTGTACGCGCAGGCCGCGGTCGTCGCGCGCACGCATCTGATCCTGCTCGGCGAAGGCGCGGACATGACCTATGTGTTCTACCTCGCGGACATGCCGGACGCCGCGCCCGGCTACGGCATTTTCTTCGAGCTCGACCATCCAAAGGGCGCCTATGGCCCCACCCGAATCAGCCCGAAGCCTGCCGCGCTCGCGGTGGCGGCGATGACGCGCATCGTCGACGGAACCAGCACGCTCGGACCGCTCAAAGGCCTGCCAAAAGGAGTTTATGCGTACGCATTTCGCCGGCTCGGCGGCGGCAAGATCGTGACCGCGCTATGGACGCACGACAACGACAAGTGGAACGCCAAAACAGGCTTCAACGCGAGCCACGGCGCGGACTACCGGCTGCGGGTCGACGCGCCCGGCAGCACCGGCGACGTGACGGCGTTCGACATGATGGGCAACGCGACGAGCGTGCCGTACCGCGACGGCGTGGCGAGCCTGAAGCTGTCGCCGGCACCGATCTACGTGGTCTCCGGCAATGCCGACGTGTTCAAGGAAGCGGTTACGACGCCGGAGGGTTACGTTGCGCGCTAGCGGCGCGATGTGACGATACTTCGGCGTGATGTGACAGGCCCGGCGGTTGCTTGCGCACATAGAATCCACGCGGGGGCGGTTAGCATGAATATCAACGCGCTGGAGCCGAAACATGAGCGGCCTTGCATGGACGATGCTGGTGCTGGCTGCGATGTTCGGCGCGTTTCTCTTCGCGACGATCATCGCAATCGTGCTGGCGCTACTGCTGGCGAACGTTTCAAACCGCCTCACCCGGCACGACGAGAACCATCGCGATCACTAGCGCGTTCAGGAACATCACAGGGTCCCCCGAGATAGAACGGGCTCACGCCTTACCGGAGATGACATGCTGACCGAGATGGACTTCCTGGACGTGGTCCGTTTGACGCCTCTGGTCTCGATCGATCTGATCGTCAGGGATGCTGAAGGACGCGTGTTGATCGGACATCGCCGCAACCGCCCCGCGCGCGGCACCTGGTTCGTGCCCGGCGGGCGCATCCTCAAGGACGAGACGCTCGACGCGGCGTTCGCGCGCATCGCCGAAGCGGAACTGGGCATCGCCAGTTTGGCGCGCTCGAGCGCGCGCTTCGAGGGCGTGTACGAGCATCACTACGGCGACAACTTCGCCGACGAGCCGGATGTGTCGACCCACTACATCGTGCTCGCGTACTCGCTGGCGTTCAGCAGCACTGTGCCGATCGGCCGGCTCGAGCAGCACAGCGACTATCTGTGGCTCACGCCAACGTGGCAGGCGAGCCCGCTACAGTATGATCGAGCTCACCGTCAGGGCTCGAATCACCATGCGATCATCGGCAACTAGGCTCGTTCGCGATTCATTCACTGCTTTTCTCACGCTTCTTTTCCTCGCCGTCCTGCCCGCTTCCGCGCGCGCGGCGGATTGCGGCGCCGGTACGCTGATCACCGTGGTCGCCCATCTCGACGACGATCTGCTCTTTGTGGACCCGGGCATCAGCGAGCGTCTCGACGCCGGCTGGTGCATCACCACGGTGCATCTGATCGGCGGCGCCAACGGTGCCGACTTCGCCTACGTGCAGACCCGCGAGCGCGCCTCGCGGCTCGCTTATGCACGCATGGCGGGCGTGCGCGACGATTGGCTCGAATCGAATATCACGGTCGCCGGCAAGCCCGTGCATCAGATGGTATTGAAGGCGAAGCCGCAAGTCCGCTTGCTCGAATTCCGCCTGCCGGGCGGCGGCGTGCGCGGCGGACGCGAACCGCTCGGCCTGCTGTGGGAACAGAACGCCACGCTCTCGACTTATCCGATGAACGCGGACGGCTCCGCGCGCGTGAAATACGACCGCGACTCGCTTTCGGCGACGCTGAAAGTGATCCTCGCGCAGGCGTCGGAGATCTTCACTCTTAATCCGGATACCGTGCCGTTTATCGAACATCCCGACCACATCTACGCCGCGCGCATCACGCGCCATGTCGCGCAAACGCTGGGCAAAAGCGTGCCGATCGAATATCACGTCACGTACCCCACCGGCGGCTGGCCGGGCAATCTTCCCGCCGCCGAAGTGCAACGCAAGCGCGACATCGTCGCCAGCTACTTTTCCATCGACGGCAGTGAGTCTTCGCATGTGTTCGGCGAGTTTCAATGGGATGGCAACTGGGTCGCGCGCCGCTATGCGTTTGCGGATCGTAGCGATCGGCGCGTGCCGGATTTTCAGTCCCGTCCCGTTCAGCTATTCAATGCGGCGGCGAGCCGCTGCCTGAGTTCCGCGGGTGCCGGCCATGCGCCGACGCTTGCCGCATGCAACGGCTCGTCCGCGCAGCAATGGCGATGGGACCCGTTGACGGTCTATCCCGGCAACACGCGCAACGCCGCTCTTGTCAGCGTCCTCACTTCGCAATGCATCGCGGAACGCGACGGCTATCTGGTCTCCGAAACGTGCAATCAATGGGACATGGCGCAACGCTGGACGCCGTGGGATTTCGGCCTCGTCTACACGCCGCAACGGCATTGTCTCGGCGAAAACGCCGGCAAGCTCACCATGCGCGGATGCACGTCGCTCACCACGCGCTTTCGTTGGGCCGCCACGCAACGCACGCAGGCAAACGATCTGCGGCTCGCCACCGCCATGTACGGCGACATCGCAGGCACCGGCGAACAATCGGCGGTGTATGTCCAACGGCAGCACGACGGCCCGGGATTCAACGTGTATGCCGCATCGCTCGCGAAGGCGTCGCGCCCCGCTCTCTGGTACGCCGGCATCGTGCCATTCGATCCCCGCGCCACCGCGCCGAGTTGCGCGAACGACACACTGTGCTTCGACAGCGTACGCTTCCTGCTCGGCGATTTCGACGGCGACGGCAAGGCGGATCTGATGATCGTCGCCGCGCGCCACGATGGCACCGCTTTCTGGTTGCTTCGGAGTGCCGGCGACCGCTTCGAGGCGCCCCGCCTTTGGCTCAAAACCAGCAGCACGTTCAAGCCCGAACTGACGCAGCAATATGTGGCAGCGGACTTCACAGGAACACGCCGGGCCGGCGTGCTGATCGCGCAGAAGCGTGCCGATAGCGGGCTCGATCTGTGGATGGCGTCGTCCGCGGGAGCTTCCGGCTCGGCGCCGACGCTCTGGGCGCAAGCAAAAAACCTGCGACAAAACGCCAATTTTCTGCCGCTCCAGACGGCCGGCTCGCGCGCGTCACTCGTCGCGGTGGAGAACGCCGGCGGCCGGCTCGCGCTCACGCCGATCACGAACGACGGCGCCCGCCTGACAATCGGCGAGCGCAAACTCTTGCCGGCGCACTTCGCGCCGGATTTCGTGAAAGTAACGGCAGGCGCGGTGCATGGCAAAGACAGCAATACGCTAATTCTGCTGACACCGCACCTCGACGAGACGAGCGGCGACGCCATGATCGACATCGCCACGATCAACCCGCATGACGCGACGGGCGCGCCGATCCAGGCGGCGACATTGCGCGGCATGTCGTGGTCGGATGTCTTCCCTGCTTTCGTGCACGAAAACGGCCACGCGGCACTCGTGCTGTATCGGAGAGTCGACGCAACGCTCGGGGATTTTTATTTCACCGGCGGCTCGCCGGCACTGTCGCGCTACCCGGTAGCAGACGGTTTCGCCTTGGGCGCCGCTCAGGAACTCGGCGACCTGCCAGGGCTTTTCTCGGAGACAGTGCGAATCGACCGGCTCGCACAGTAGCGTGAGCCGGCCGGTCCGGTTCGACTCATGCCGACACGTGCAATGGATGAACGAACTTGCGCGCGATCGTCATGTAGCGATCCGCCGTGTCATGCAGCGTGTATCCCGCGAGTTGCCGGTTCGCTCGCGGTGTGTCGAGCGCATTCAGCAACGCACGACCGTAGGCCTCCGAATCCGTCGTATCGACGAGGCTGACGCCGGCGAATCCGCTCGCAAAGCCAAACGACGGAATCCGGCTCGCGACGACGGGAATGCCCGACGCGAGTGCCTCGAGAAAACCGATGCTCTGAGCTTCGAAGCGCGAAGGCATCGCGAACACACGCGAGGCACGCAGAATCGCGGCGACGTCGGTTCGCGGGCCGCATACCGTCACCTTGCTCTCCAACCCAAGCCGATTGACGAGCGACAACACCGCCTCGTGATAGCCGGCGTCTTCGACGACACCGCACAACAGCAGCCGCGCCTCGGGCTCGCTTTGCACCACGCGCTCGAACGCGCGAATGGTATCCAGCTGGCTTTTGCCCTCGACATAGCGGCCTAGCTGAACAATCTGCTTCGCGGGCGCCTCGAAATCCGGCGCCGGTGCGTCGTTGTGCTCCGCGAACTGCGACGCGTCCACGCCATTCGGGATCACGACCAAAGACGGATGCGTGCCGATTTCGCGCAGGTAGTCGTCGATATTTTGTTGCGACACGCCGATGACCGCTCTCGCCCGGCGCGACAGCAGGCGTTCCGCCTGCTTGAGCGCGCCGTTTTCGAAATCGTTGACGCCCGAATGCATCACCCATGCGATCGGCGTATGGACAGGCAGAAGCCGCACATACAGCGCGGCGAGCGTTGCGTGAGCCACGATGAAGTCGGGCCGGAACTGGCGCACCACACGATACAGATGCAACAGCTTGCCTACCCTGCCGTAGCGAACCCGGGGAAACAGACAGGTGACACCCGCGGCCTGAAGCTCCGCGCGGATGCCGGCGAAATCATCCTGCTGCGGAAGCAGCGAAGCCACACAGACTTCATGGCCGGCGCGCTGATGATGAATGGCGAGACCTTTGACAAGTACTTCTGCCCCGGACAGCCGCGGTGCGTGAACCAGTTGAAGAATCCTCACGATTTATCTCTCTGGATAACCGCCTTTTTTGCGCAGCGGATGGACGCGCCGACCGGCAAGCACCGGCCCCAATCGACGTCGGCATCCATTCTTGTGTATTGGCGCTCCCATTCGCGGGAGGCACCATCATCTCCGAGAAAACAGCGACAGTTCCGCCGCGAAGTCACTGTCGCCAGGACAAGTTACACCCAAGGCCCAGCACTTTTACGCCAACTCCAAGACTCGATCGGCTATGGAATGCGCGCCAGCGCCCATTTCTCAGGTGATTGAGGCCGATTGGATAGTTAGGTATCCGTTTCTATTCCTGGAATCTCCAATTTGCGTTGACGGATAAAGACAGTTCTCAGTAGACATGCCTTTTATCCGATCAATGCAAAAAATACGGGCTAATTGTTCATACGTTACGACCCGTTACTTCTTTTAAGCATGCTAATGCGTATTGTTGCGGTCGATTCTTCCCATTCGCGCCTTCATTGCTGACGGACAGTAAGAAGTTCATTGATTAAAGGCAATGAACTCACGTAGTGCGATGCAAATGGCACGCGTGCTCTGAGCATTGATTGTTTTCTTCGTATGTTCTGCGATCGTCGGATTCCGCCAGGTCCGCTTCATTTGAGGAACCGTTTTCGTCTGACGTGAAGTTCTCTGAAGAGAAATGCTTTGAGGCCGACAACCCGGGAAGGCATCACGTTCGCGCAACCGGACGGTTGCGCACACAGGATAGCCAGCGCCGGCGCTTCGCTCGCCGGCCGGCTCGCAAATGAACGCGACGTTCGCTCCGTCTCCCCACGCGCCTCGCGCGAAGAGCCGGACGGATGTCCACCAACGCATGGCTGACAGATTGATGAAATCTCACCTATTCCTACTCTCCACCCTTTCCCTCGCACTCGCTGCATGTGGTGGCGGTGGCGGCGGCGACAGCTCCGGCGGCGCCGCGGCCACCCAGGCCAACGGCACCAGCGGCTCGACCAGCTCGACAGCCGCGGGAACCAGCGGCAGCACCAGCGGCGGTTCCACCACGCTGAACGCAGCGGGCAAGTCCACCGCGAAACTGAGCTGCACGTCGCCGGTCACGTCGGCGGGCTCGGGCAGCGCGACGATTGCCGCGGATACGCCCAGCGCGGACGGCACGCGCATCTTCGCCCAAGGCAGCACCTTCAAGCTCGCCTTCACGACCAACGCACCGAGCGCGGACACGCTGAACTGGGCCGTCACGGACACGCTCGGCAAGGTTGCGGCAAGCGGCAGCACCGCCGTGGCGAGCGGCTCGAAGACCATCACGTTCAATTGCTCGTCGACGCTGGCCGGCTATTTCGCGGCAACCGGCACGCTCGCGCAAAACGGCGGCCAGTTGCCGCAAGCCGGTACGCGTCCGGTCGGCATCGCGACCTTCGGCGTGACGCCGAATCTTTCCGGCATCGTTCCGGCCGTCACCTACGCACGCCAGGAGCAGCACCGCTTCGGCATGCAGGGCGCGAACGGCAACGGTCCGCTGCTCGCCGCATTGGGTATTTCGTCGACCATCGACGATCGCCAGCTCTCGACCATGGAGCCGAACGGCGCGAACACGTTTAACCCGTCGGCCAGCAACCTCGATCCGTTCTACAAGTCCGGCAGCGTGATGCGCCTGATCCGTCTCGACGGGATTCCGGCGTGGGCGAGCAGCACCGGCGCGTTCCAGGACGACACGCACCTGCCGGCCGATCTTTCGTATTACCAAAGCTATATGGGGCGCGTCGGCACCGAATCGAACGCGATTCGCGCCGCGTACTTCCCGAGCCAGTCGGCGAACTACTATCAGGTGACGTGGGAACCGAACCAGATGTGGGCCGACACCGACGCGAACTTCGTCGCGTTGTACAAGGCGGTCCATCAGGGCATTCATTCGACCGATCCGCACGCCGTAGTGATGGGCCCGACCGATGCGTTCCCGAGCCTGACCACGACACGCCTGAAGCGCCTCGCGCCGCTCGGCTTCGGCCAGTACATCGACGCGGTGGCCACGCACGGTTACTACGACGCGGGCACGTCGCCCTCGCATCCGCCTGAGCGCTACGACGCCGATCCGTCCACCGCCGACGGTTCGTTGCGCGGCCAGATGCGCAATCTGCGCGCGGAGATGGCCACCGACTATCGCACGGGCATGAAGCTGTTCTCGACGGAAGCCGGCATCAGCTACGACCTCGGCAGTTCGTACGGTCCGAACTATCCGAACGCGAACGTGTTGTACGCGCAAGCCGCGGTTGCGGCGCGCATGCACATCATCACGCTCGGCGAAGGCGCGGATCAGACCTACGTGTTTTATGGCGCGGACTATCCGAACGAAGTCGGCTACGGCACGTTCTTCGATCTGGCAGACGCGCAAGGCGCATTCGGCGCGTCGAACGTCAGCCCGAAGCCGGTCGCGATGGCGATCAGTGCGATGACGCACACGCTCGACGGCACCACCACGCTGGGTCCGGTGAACGGTACGCCGACCGGCGTCTACGCCTACGCGTTCCAGCAAGTCGGCAACGGCGCGGTGATCACCGCCTTGTGGGCCCACAACAACAACGTGTGGAACGCGAGCGCGGGTTTCAGCTCGACCTATAGCGTGTCGTACAGCCTCAACGTGGACGCGCCGGGCACGAGCGGCACCGTGAAGGTGGTCGACATGATGGGCAATGCGACGAGCGCGAACTACAGCAACGGTGCGCTGACGCTCAACCTGACCGAATCGCCGGTGTATGTGGTGTCGAACAACGCGTCGGTCGCGAAAGCCAACGCAACGGTTCCGGTGGGATACGTCGGGATTTAAGTACCTCGCTCCAAGTACGCGAACCCGGGTACTTCACTTCAGCAGACGCAAAAACGTCAGCCGGCTTCAGGGCCGGTTGACGTTTTTTTCGGGGTTGCACACGCCGGGCGGCAAACGCACGGTCGAAAAGGCAAAAACCCCGGCACAAAGGACAAAATCAGCGCACACTACCTGATTGCTTCCACGTGGAGCGAAAATAAGCCAATTGGGAGTCCATCATGGCAAAAGGTCAAATGCGCAGTAATCGGGAAGTAAAGAAACCTAAGCAACCGAAGAAACCACAACCCGCCACATCGCCTTCCGGCGCGCCGCCGATCCGCGTGGCACCGAGCACGTCAGCGACTCAAAAGAAGCACTAAATAGCGCAAGCCCGCCCCGAAGGGCGGGCTCTCGCCGTCGGCCGGCACCTACTTCGAAATATCCTCCAACGCGACATCCCGCGTCCTGGGCCCGAGCGTTCCAATGGCCAACATGACAATTGCCATCGCCCCGGAAATAAACACGAACACGCCGTTCACGCCGAAGTGGGCCAAACACGCCGCAATCACGAACGACGAAAACACCGCCGAAAGCCGGCTCCACGAATAAACGAACCCCACTGCGCGCGCCCGGATACTGGTCGGAAACAACTCCGCCTGGTAAGCGTGATAGCTGTACGAAATGATGTTGCCCGCCAATACGAGGCACACACCGAGGCTCACCAGCAACACCGTCTCGCGCGCCTGGCTGAACAGCAGCCCGCACACCACGTTCACCGCCGCCATGCAGACGATCACCGTCTTGCGCTCGAAACGGTCGGCAATCAGCAATCCCAGCAGCGGACCGAGCGGCGCGGCAATCGCGATGATGCTCGCGTACATCAGACTCGTCGTGACCGTGATGCCCTGCTTGATCAGCAAGGTCGGAATCCAGTTCGCGAAGCCGTAATAACCCATCGTCTGGAATACGTGAAAGATGATCAGCATCAGCGTGCGCTTGCGATACGGCGGCACCAGCAGATCGCGAAACGCCGCGCGGGCGCGCACAGGTTCGGGCAAGGCCGGTTCCGGCAGCGGTCGGCCGTACTCGCGCTCCACGCGCGCTTCGAGCCGCGTCATCACCGCGTCCGCTTCCTCGATGCGGCCTTTCTGCGCGAGCCAGCGCGGGCTCTCCGGCAAACGTAAACGGATCCACCACACCGCCACCGCGCCCACTACGCCGGTCAGCACGACGAGGCGCCAGCCATCGAGACCGAAGTAGCGATGCGGTACCAGCAAATACGACAGAAACGCGACGATCGGCACCGCGCAGAAACCCACCGCCTGCGAACAGGCGGACGCGCGGCCGCGCACGTGTTTCGGCACGAGTTCGGAGATGTACGTGCCGATCGTCACGATCTCCACGCCAATGCCGATTCCCGCGATGAAGCGCCAGAGATTGAGTCCAAACGCCGTGTCCTGAAACGCCATGATGATGTTGGCCGCCGTGTACCACAGCAGCGACCACGTAAAGATCGCGCGCCGCCCGAAACGGTCCGCGAGAAAACCGCACGCCGCCGTGCCGATGAAGAGCCCGGCGAACAACGCGGCGATGAAACTCGCCACGCCGCTGGTGCCGAACAGGCCATGCGTGGTCGCGGTGAGAATCCCGCTGCGCACGAGTCCCGGCGCGATATAGCCGGAGAACATCAGGTCGTAGAGTTCGAAGAAGAGTCCGAGGCTCAGCAACATCACCAGCTTCCAGATCGAGCGCGTGGCCGGCAAGCGGTCGAGCCGCGCCGAAATGCGCGCGCCTTCCAGCGCGATCTCATCCGCGCGGCCGCCTGCCGACGCACCGGCGCCCGATGGCAAACCGCCAAGCGCGCCGGCATCGCCGACCGCCGTCGCATACACCGCATGATTCGACGATTTCATCGTCTGTCTCCTTTGTCGATCGGAGTTGGCGCTTTAGCGCTTACTCCGATCCCATGCACTTTGTATGTCGATCGGAGTTCGCGCTTTAGCTGTCGACCGGAGTTCGCGTTTTAGCGCGTTACTCCGGCCCCATGCAAAGCACTTACTCCGATCCCATGCAAAATGGTTGCTGAGTTCCGGTCTGACGCCGGATGAGATTGATTGACCTGCATTCGATGCATCGAGCGATGCGCGGTGAGGGCCGCTACGCTTCTGCAACTTTAAGTCGCCCCATTCAAGCGGCTTCGCGCGGCGCCTGAGTCGAACTGCCGCCGAGCGCCGCGATCTGCGCTTCGTCATAGCCCAAGCCGCGCAGCACGTCAGCGGTGTGTTCGCCGATCTTCGCGATCGGCTGGCGCGGTTGCAGACGCGCGCCGTCCATCGAAATCGGCAGCAAGGGCATCGCGGTTTCGCTGCCGTCGTCCAGCGTCAAGCGTGCGAGGCCGCCGCTCTCGTTCAGGTGCGGATCGTCGAACAGTTCTTCGGGCTTCGTGATCGACGCGAACGGAATGTGATCGCGCTCGAACTGCGGCACGAGCGCCGCGCCTTCGAAACCGCGCAAGGTTTCGCCGAGCGTCTGAAGCAGCCACTCGCGCGCCAGCACGCGGTCGTTGTTGGTTGCGAGACGCGGGTCGGCTAGCAGATCGGCGCGGCCGAGAATCGCGCACAGCGCGCGCCACTGGCCGTCGCCGGTTGCGGCAATGAACATCTGCTCGTCATTGGCGAGTGTGAACACGTCGTAGACTGCCCATGCGCTGATGCGCTCGGGCATCGGCGCGGCGGGCACGCCGGTCGCCGCGAACTGCTGCATGTGCTGCGCGGAGAGCAGCACGCAGTTCTCGAACAGCGCGCTCTGCACTTCCTTGCCCCGCCCGCTCGCATGTCTCTCATGCAGCGCGGCGAGCACGCCGATCGCGCCGAACATGCCGCCCATGATGTCGTTGACCGAACTGCCCGCGCGTAACGGACGACCTACCGGCCCGGTCATATACGCGAGGCCGGCCATCATCTGCACGACCTCGTCGAGCGCGAGGCGGTGTTCGTACGGGCCGTTCAGAAAGCCCTTGTGCGACACGTAGATCAGCTTCGGGTTGCGTTCGCGCAGTGTTGCGTAATCGAGACCGAGGCTCGCCATGCGGCCCGGTTTGAAGTTCTCGACGAATACATCGGCGGTATCGACGAGTTTGTGCAGCGCGGCCAGTCCCGCTTCGCTATCGAGGTCGAGCGCGACGCTCTTCTTGTTGCGATTGAAGGTGCGAAAAAAGCCCGCGCCGGTGCCGAGCAAACGGCGCGTGCCGTCGCCGAGCGGCGGCTCGACCTTGATGACTTCGGCGCCCAGGTCGCCGAGAATCATGCCGCAGGTCGGCCCCATCACCATATGCGACAACTCGATCACGCGAATGCCCGCAAGCGGCAACGCGTGCTGCTGTTGCGCGGAAGAAGCGGAGTTAGAGGAAAGCGGATTCATTGCAGTACCTGTGAGTCGGAAAGTTCGGAACGCTGAAGAACGGCGGTGAACTGCTTCGGCAAACCAGCGCGCGACACGTAGCCGTACAGCGGTTCGCCGGGCAACGCGTCGGCGAGCACGGCGCGCGACGCGATCAGTCGAGTGAGGTCGATGCCCGTGCCGTAACCCATGCTGTCCAGCATGAACACGAGGTCTTCGGTGTTGACGTTGCCGGTCGCGCCCGGCGCATGCGGACAGCCGCCGAGGCCGGCCAGCGACGCGTCGAATTCGCGGATGCCGTGCTGCAGCGCGACCAGCGTGTTGGCGAGGCCGAGGCCGCGCGTGTCGTGAAAATGCAGCGAGCGCAGCGTGCTGCCCGCCACGCCGCGCACGAGTTCGATGATCTCGCCGACCTGGCGCGGCGTCGCCTCGCCGGCGGTGTCGCCGAGCGCGATCACATCGGCGCCCGCCTCGGAAGCGGCGCGCGCGATCGCGGCGATATCCGCGTAGGGCACCGCGCCTTGCAGCGTGCAGCCGAATACCGTCGACAAACCGGCAATCAGCTCGACGCGCCGCGCGCCTGCGTTCGACGCGCTGTCGATCAACTCGCGCATCGCCGCGAACGCGTCGATCATTTCCGCGGGCGTCTTGCGCACATTGGCGAGGCTATGCGCGGCGCTCACCGAAATCGGTGCGACGATCCGGTGCACGCCGGCTTCGAGCGCACGCTGCGCGCCCTTCAGATTCGGCGCCAGCGCCGTCACGGTCAGATCGTCGTAGGTCAGCGCGTGGGCGATCACCTCGTCGGCGTCGGCCATTTGCGGCAGCAGCTTCGCCGGCACGAACGACGCGACTTCCATATGCCGCACGCCAGCCGCATACGCAGCGTCGATCCAGCGGCGTTTGAACTCGGTGGGCATCGTGCGCGCGATGCTTTGCAGGCCGTCGCGCATGCCGACTTCGGTCACGACGACGCGCTCCTGGGTGTCACTCATGGTCTTGAATCCCGGTCTTGAGTCTTGCTGGAAAAGCGGGGAATGCAGCAACTGGATGACAGCGTGCCCGCGCCGGGCCGCGCGGAAAAGTCTGCGTTGACGACGCACTCCATCGCCGCTCGCGATGGCGCCTCAGGCAAGCGGGACGGGTGTGCGCGGTCGCAAAGGGGAAACCCTTAAGGGCTTTTCGGAGGGGAGCGGCAGGAAGATCGCGGGCTCGCGCTCAAACCGAGCGAAGCAAATGATCGAGCAGATGCGAGGCCGCGAGCGTCAGCGCCTTGCGGTCGCGCATGCAGATCACGAAGCGCCGCTCGGCCCACGCTTCGCGCAACGGCACGGCGACGATGTCGTATTCGTCGGCGGCATGGCGGGGCAGCGCTTCGCTCGGCAGGATCGCCACCGCGAGGCCGGCCTGGATGAAACGGTAGGCGGCGTCGAAAGTCGACACGTAGGTTCGATAGTTGAGCTCGCTGCCCTTTTCCGCCGCGATGCGCTGCATCAGCGCATTCACCGACGCGTTCGACGAAAGTCCGAGATGGTCGAACGCCAGCGTCTGCTCGAAGCCGACTTCGGGCTCGACGGCGAGCGGATGATCGCGCGGCACGATCAGCGCGAGATGATCGGAGCGATACGGAAGCACGTCGAGACTGCCCATCGGCACGACGTCGCGGCAGATGCCAAGATCGGCGACGCCTTCTTCCAGACCGCGCACGATCTCGGCGCTCACGCGCTCTTCCACGTCCACGCGAATCCGCGGATTGGCCTTCAGAAACACCGACAACGCCTCGGGCAAGAACTCCACCATCGACGATACGTTCGCCAGCACCCGCACATGACCGCGCGCGCCGGCCGCGTATTCGCTGAGCTCCGCTTGCAGGCGTTCGTGGCCGCGCATGATGAGCCGCGCATGCCTGAGCAGCGCCTCGCCGGCGGCGGTCGCGCGCACGCCGCGCTGGCTGCGTGAGAGCAACGCGACGTCGACCAGCGCCTCGAGATCGGTGAGCCGCTTGCTGACCGCGGACGGCGCGATGAACTCGCGTTCGGCCGCGCGCGCGATCGTGCCTTCCTCGCAGACGGCGATGAACAGGCGCAAGCTCACCTGATCGATTTGCCACATGAGCGGACGTGCTCCCAAGGTTTGAAGTGGGAAAATTATGCCCGAGGACGGGGGCGGAGGAGGCGGGATTAGAGTATCCACGGCCGGAGCGCGTGGGGGGCGGCAAGCGGTCATCGTATGGCGGTTGTGGCGGTTGGCCGGCCAAGCGGACGAGCCGGTCAAGGCGGTTGAACGTGCGCAGCCTTGCTTCGGGTTTTCGGTCTCGTTATGCTGATGGGCTCGCCGGCGGTAAGCATGCACATTCGCGCCGGGCCAACGCGACACGATCCGGCACTCCGGCACGAACGGCAGCGAACCAGAACAACCCATCAGGAATTCCCGATGTCCACCACCAGTCTTTTCCTCACCGCCGCAGGCGTCGGCCTCGCGATTGCCGCGCCGGTCGGCCCGATGGGCATGCTGTGCATCCGCCGCACGCTGACCGGCGGTCCGCGCGCGGGGCTCGCGATCGGCTTCGGCATCGCCAGCGGCGATGCGGTCTATGGCTTGATCGCGGCGCTCGGCCTCGTCGGCATCTCGCAGTTCATGCTCGCCTACGACCGGCCCCTGCATCTGCTCGCCGGTCTGTTCCTGCTGTACCTCGGCGTGCGCACGCTGCTGCAGAAATCGCCCGTCGACGCGACAAACGGCAACGGCAATGGCGAAGGCACCAACGGCGGCACCGGCAAGCTCGCCCAGGTGGGCCGCGCCGGCGCGCTGCGCGCCTATGCGAGTTCGTTGCTGCTCACGCTGACTAATCCGCAAACCGTCATCATGTTCGCCGCGTTGTTCACCACCCTCGCGCCGCGCGGCGCGTTTTCGTCAGGTATCGCGCTGACCACGGTGGGCGGCGTATTTTGCGGCTCCATCGCCTGGTGGTGTTTCCTCGTGACCGTGGTGTCGCTTGCGCGCCATGCGATCGGCAGCAAGCTGCGCGTCGCGATCGACAAGGCGGTCGGGTTCACGCTGGCGGCGTTCGGCATCGTCGAGATTCGCCGTGCGCTTTGAGCGGACTGCGCACGGATGCAAGCGGCACAAGGCAGCCCGGCGTGGCGCTGGTGGCGGCTCCGTATGCAGGTCCGGCTAGTCCGCGGCGTTTTCTACACTGGCGCGACATAGCCGTCCTGGCGTTTTCGTACGCAAGCGCGGCAGTTTTGCGACAATAGCGCCTTTCGCCACGCGCGGCGGGCGTTCCGTCGGCATCCGCCGGCCGTGGAAGGCATGCACGCGCCGGCCCTGGCGCCTAATCTGTCCAACCCACCCGACCGTCCCCGGTCTGCTCAATGGCTCTTCCCCATATCGATCTGCTGTACTCCGTCTCCGGCCTGTTCGTCGGCTTTCTGGTCGGACTGACGGGCGTCGGCGGCGGCTCGCTGATGACGCCGATCCTGGTTCTGCTGTTCAACGTGCATCCGGCCACCGCGGTCGGGACCGACCTGTTGTACGCGTCCGCCACCAAGGCGACCGGCACGCTGGTGCACGGCCTGAAAGGCTCGATCGACTGGCGGGTGACGCTGCGCCTCGCCGCCGGCAGCGTGCCGGCCGCCACGCTCACGTTGATCCTGCTGCATCGTTACGGGATGGACACGCCGGGCGCGAGCCGGCTGATCCAGATCGTGCTCGGCGTGGCGCTGCTGGTAACGGCGGTGGCGCTGGTGTTCCGTCCGCAACTCGCGGCGCTCGGCGCGCTCCGCCAGCGCGCGCCCACCCAGGGGCGCACCCTCGTCCTGACGATTCTGACGGGCGCGGTGCTCGGCGTACTGGTGTCGCTGACTTCGGTGGGCGCGGGCGCCATCGGCGTGACGGTGCTGCTGCTGCTGTATCCGTTGCTGCCGACCACGCGCATCGTGGGCTCCGACATCGCGCATGCGGTGCCGCTCACGCTGCTGGCGGGCGCGGGCCATTGGCTGCTGGGCTCAGTCGACTGGTCGATGCTGCTGTCGCTGCTGGTGGGCTCGCTGCCGGGCATCGCGGTCGGCAGCTACCTGTCGTCGCGCGCGCCGGATGCGCTGCTGCGCAATCTGCTCGCCGCCACCCTCACGCGGGTCGGCGTGCGCCGCGTGCTGGCGTGACGGTAGGTGCGCTGGGGTTGGTGGGCCGCTGCGCTGATGCGGCTGGTGTAGCGATGCAACTGATGCGTCGGTGCGGCTGGTGCGCCAAAACGCCGAGGCACCGGAGCCAAAGCACCCAAGCACCCAAGCACCCAAGCACCCAAGCACCGTCAATGCTACTGCTCCTGCCGGCGCATTCAGTCCGCGGCTACTTGAAGAATCTGCAGTTCAGATCGGCCTCGAACTCCCGGACCCATTGACCGTGACGGTCGCGATAGGACTGCGCCCAGCCGCCGCGCCGCACCGTGATGAGTCGCTCGTGCGCGGCGTCGCCTGAGTCCATGCAGACGCTGATGTCGAAATGCGCCGGCGCAAAACCGTGCCGGGCGCACACCAGTTCGAAGGCCGCCCGATCGCCGATCGGCAGATCGGTGTAGCGCAAAAGCGTGGTTTCCATAGCGTTGACTCCGGTTCCCATCCATCACCGTACGCTTCACGACGCGTCAATTGTGTGTCACAGCGCACAGACGGACGGCGGCGGCATCCAGGCGCCGCTGCCGCGATTCATGCCGTAACCCATCATCACCGCTTCAAAAATCCCCGCACGGGAAAATAATACGAAAAAAAGGCCCCGGCTTTTTTCGCCGGAGCCCTGGTCTTGCCACGCATCACGCTGACGCATGACGGGATGAAACCGCGTGCGCGCCTGTAATGCCGCATATGACGCCTGCGCGGCTCAAGGCCGCACAAATGCGGCCGTCGCCGCGGCGCACTTGATGCCGCCCGCGTGATGCCGCGCGCCGATGCAGCCCGCTTACTGCTGCATGACGTTCAGCTTGTTCGATACCGACGTCACGCCCGGGACGCTCTTGGCGGCTTCGCCGGCAGCGTCGATCTGGCCTTGATCGGGCACCGAACCCGTCAGCGTCACGGCGCCGCCGCGAGCACGCACGGAGATGCTCGACACATCGACGCCCTGCGTCTTGCCAATCGCGGCGCGCACCTTGCGGCCGAGCTGGCTATTCGCCTTCTTGGTGGACTTGGCGCTGGCAGCCGGTGCCGCGGTCGTGCCGGTTGCCGTTGCATCGCTTGTCTGAGCGTACACGTTGCACGCCACCACCATCGCCACAACCGAGCCCAGCGTTTTCAGAAAACCGACCGATTTCATAGCTCTCTTCTCCTTAGCTTCACATTGGACCGCCTATAAGGCGCGGCTTGGCGACGGCCGACTAAGGCTGCGACACGGTGTGCGAGAGGCGAGAGACGCCGGCTGCCGTTACCGCATGCGATGGCATGCATGCTATGCGGTACGGATGCCGGCGAGCCGCGAAGTCCGCCGGCGCGCCCGGTTCTTGTGTGTCGTGCCGGTTGCCGTTGCATCGCTTGTCTGAGCGTACACGTTGCACGCCACCACCATCGCCACAACCGAGCCCAGCGTTTTCAGAAAACCGACCGATTTCATAGCTCTCTTCTCCTTAGCTTCACATTGGACCGCCTGCTCTTAACGCGTTTTTCACACGCTTCTCACGATTTGTTACGGGTTTCTCGGCACCGCCGACGCCGTCCTTTTCGCCGTCGCGCGAATCTCATGTACCATCGGCGCGACGCGCGCTGCCGCGCGGCTTGCGCAGTGTTCGTGGCGGCCGGCAGGCATGGCGCGTGCGGTTTCCTTCAGTTCGTGCGCAGCAACGCTGCCATCACCCCCTGTACTTTCCACCGTAGCCCTCACGTCATTCGATGAAGCCCGCCACCGGCCGCAAACGCCCTCCCCGTCTCGTTGCCCGTTTCGTCGCGATCTCCTGGCGCGATCTGGCTGTCTCGTTCGGGCCGATCCTGCTGATCGCCGCCGCGGCGATCTGGGTCGCCGTGCGACTGATCCAGCCCGCCCCGCCCAGCACGCTGACGATCAGCGCCGGCCCCGAAGGCAGCACCTTCTGGACCTCGGCGCAAAAGTACAAGGAGATCCTCGCGCGCAACCGCATCACGCTCAACGTGCTGCCCTCGGAAGGCTCGCTGCAGAATCTCAAGCGACTCGCCGACCCGAACTCGAATGTCGACGTCGGCTTCGTGCAGGACGGCGTCGCGCCAGCCCCGGCCAGCGACGGCTTGATGTCGCTCGGCAGCGTGGCATACGTGCCGCTGGCGATCTTCTATCATGGCCCGACGATCGCGCGGCTCTCCGAATTCAAGGGCCAGCGGCTCGCCGTCGGCGCCGAGGGCAGCGGCACGCGTGAGCTGGCGCTCGCGCTGCTCAAAGCCAACGGCATCGCGCCGGGCGGCTCGACCAAACTGCTGCCGCTCTCCGGCGACGACGCCGCCGAGGCGCTCGTCTCCGGCAAGGTAGACGCGGCATTTCTGGCGGGCGATTCGGCGCAGCCGGCGGTGATGGGCAAGCTCTACCGCACGCCGAACGTGCAGTTCTACGACTTCACGCAGGCCTCTGCCTACACGCGCCGTTTTCCCTATCTGACCGAACTCGAGATGCCGATGGGCGCGTTCGACCTCGGCAAGAACCTGCCGTCCGCGCCGATTCACATGGTGGCGCCGACCGCCGAACTGGTGGCGCGCGACTCGCTGCATCCCGCGCTCTCCGATCTGCTGATCGAAGCCGCGCGCGAGGTGCACGGCAAGGCGAACATCATGCAGCGCGCCGGCGAATTCCCCGCGCCGCTCGCGCACGACTTCCCGATCAGCGACGACGCCGCGCGCTACTACAAGTCGGGCAAGAGCTTCCTCTACCGGATTCTGCCGTTCTGGCTCGCGAGTCTCGCCGACCGGCTGCTGGTGGTCGTCGTGCCGCTGATCGTGCTGCTGATTCCGGCGCTGCGGCTCGTGCCGTCGCTGTATGCGTGGCGGGTCAAGTCGCGCATCTATCGCTGGTACGGCGCACTGATTGCGATCGAACGCAGCGCGCTGAGCGAACATTCGGCTGCCGAGCGCGCGTCGCTGATCGAACGGCTCGACGCGATCGAGGAGTCGGTCAATGGTCTGAAGATGCCGCTCGCCTATGCGGATCAGTTCTACGTGCTGCGCGAGCATATCGGCTTCGTCCGCGCGCGGCTCACGCAAAGCCGGGACATCCAGCGCGACGCGCCGGATGAAGAAGACGCCGGAGCAACACCGCCCGCGGCGAACGAAGCGGCCGAAATCGGCGAAACGCCTGAAGACGCCGGCCCCAAACCATTTTGACGGATGCAAGCAGCGACCGCACCGCGTAAGATCATTACAATTCCGACGATCCAGCAGACGCACCGTTCGGAAAAGCAATCCGGGAGACATTTATGACCGTTGGCATCGACGCCAGGCAGCCGCTGTGGTTTTACGATTTTGTCTCGCCGTTTACGTATCTGTTGCTCGAGCAACACGATAAATGGCCGGGCTTCGACTTCGCGTTCACGCCGATCGTGTTGAACGACCTGTATCGCCACTGGGGTCAACGGCCGGCTTACAGCGTACCCGCCAAGCGCATCTTCATGTATCGCCACGCACTGTTTCGCGCGGAGCAACTCGGCATTCCCTTCAAGATGCCGCCGGCTCATCCGTTCGATTCCACCAGGCCGCTGCTGCTTGCCACCGCAGCGAATGGCGACGTCGCCTTCGTGCGCGAGATTTTCCGCTTCATCTGGCGCGAAGGCCGCGATCCGTCGAGCGACGAGGCATTTGCCGAATTGTGCGAGCGCGTCGGCGTGCCCGACGGGCCTGAGCTCATCAAGAGCAAGGAAGTGAAGGCGCAATTGCAGCGCAACACGGCGGATGCGATCGGCCTGGGCGTCTACGGCGTACCGACCTTCCGTCTGAACGATCAACTGTTCTGGGGCGAAGATGCGTTGCCGATGGTGCTGTACTGCGCGCGCACACCGAACTGGCTCGAGTCGGCGGAAGTGAAGCGGATCAGTTTGCTGCCCTCGGGCCTCGCGGACAACTGAGCGCGGGGCGGGCGTAAGCTTTGGTCCGAGGCGGCGCGCCAAACACAAAGTTGCACGCTACGCCGGTGTACATCGTGGCATCGAAAAAGCTTCGCTGATGCCGGCCATACCGTGCCTGCTATGGCCGTCGCACCGCAAACGGGCCTAAGGTTATAACCTTTGCGCCGCTACGCGAGTTGTGCCCCGAGCGGCTCCGTACCACGCTTCATCCGCGCCCGATCCGCTCGCACCGCCTCGCTTGAACCATGGTCGACACCGCCGCCTCCCTCGATATCTGGCTCGTGCGCGTGCTGCGCACGCTGCTGGTCGAGCGCAGCGTCACGCAGACCGCGCTGCGCCTGAATCAGACCCAGCCTGCCATCAGCACCGCGCTGCGCAAACTGCGCGAGACGCTGAACGACCCGATCCTCGTGCGCGGCAAGTCGGGCATGGTGCCGACCGAATATGGCGAATCGCTGCTGGCCTCCGCGCAACGCGTGCTGCGCGAAGTGGATTTCGTCGCGACGCCACACGGCGACTTCGATCCCGGCCGTTCGCGCCGGACCTTTCGCGTGGCCGCGCCGGATTATCTGAACGACTTTTTCATGCCGACCGTGATCGCGCAGTTTCGCGAGGCGGCGCCGCATGCGCGGCTCGAGATCGATTCGCTGAGTCCGATGCTCGATCACTCGGCCGCGCTCGAGGCCGGCGAACTCGATCTGGTGATCGGCAACTGGCCCAAGCCCGACCCGCGTTTCGAACGCAGCGATCTGTTCTCCGACACGGTGGTGTGCCTGATGCGCGCCGATCATCCTCTGACCCGCGCGCCGTTGACGCGCGAAGCGTACCTCGCGGCGCCGCATCTCGCGCCGACGCCGTATAGCGGCGCGCGCGGCGGCGCCATCGACACGGGTTTCGCGCGGGCGCGCGCCGAGCGGCGCATCGTCGCCACGCTGCCCTACTTCGGCCTCGTGCCGCAGACGCTCTTGCAATCGGATCTGATCTTCACGACCACGCGCCGTTTCGCGACGCACTATGCGGGCATCCTGCCGCTCGCGGTCGTCGAGGTGCCGATTCCGTTTCCGCGCATCAAGTGCTATCAGATGTGGCATCCGCAACCGGACAGGCCGAGCGACATCGGCTGGCTGCGTGCGCTGATGTCTCAGGTGTCCGATGGATTGGTGGCGCAGAAGGTGCGGCGCGCAAGGCGGCCGGCGAAAAAGGAAACGTCAGCCGCGTAGGGCTGATGTTCTTCTCACGCGCTCGCGCAAAGCGTCTGTGTCACTGCTTGCGCCGCTGCCCGCCGTGCCCGAACCTGCAGCAACTCCGCGCACACCGCCACCGCGATCGCCGCAGGCGCCTTATCGACGATGCCGGCCACGCCGATCGGGCACGTCATCTCCGCGAGCCGCTCAAACTCCACGCCGCGCTCGAGCAAACGCCGTTCGAATTTCACGCGCTTGGTCTTCGAACCGATCATGCCGAAGTAGGTGAAGTCGCGCCGCCGCATGATGCGCGCAGCCAGCGAGAAATCGAGCGCGTGGTTATGCGTCATCACGAGGAAGTACGCACCGGGCGGCGCCGTGTCGACGATCGCATCGGGCGTGTCGGTCGCTTCGATCTGCACGTTGGCGGGCGTTTCGTCGGGAAACAGTTCGTCGCGCTCGTCGACCCACTGCACGACGCACGGCAAGCTGCCGAGCAGCGCGACGAGCGCATGGCCGACGTGCCCGGCGCCGAACAGCACGATGTGCATCGGCGCCGGACGCGGCGCTTGCACCGCGCTGCGCCGGCCTATCTGAACGGAAGACAACTCGTTCATGGCGATCATTCCGGTTGGATTCGACGTCTGCATGATGGCCGCGCTCCCGCTCACAAGTTTACTGCCGCGCCGCCGCGGTCGCCGCACGCACCGCGCCGACTGCCTTGAGGATTTCCTCGCTCGTCGCTGGCGCGTTCAGCGGCGGATTGACCTCGTGGTCGCCCACCGCCGACACCGCGTCGCGAATCGCAAAGAACACCGAGAACGGCAGCAGCAGCGGCGGCTCGCCGGTCGCCTTCGAACGATGGATGCTGTCCTCGGCATTGCGATTCTTAAAGAGGCGCACGCGGAAATCCGGCGGCGTATCGTTCACGGTCGGAATCTTGTAAGTGGACGGCGCGTGCGTCATCAGCTTGCCGCCCGCGTTCCACCACAGTTCCTCGGTCGTGAGCCAGCCCATGCCCTGAATAAACGCGCCTTCCACCTGACCGACGTCGAGAGCCGGGTTCAGCGATGCGCCCACGTCATGCAACGCGTCCGCGCGCAGCACCCGCATTTCGCCGGTCAGCGTGTCGATCACCACTTCCGACACGGCCGCGCCGTACGAGTAGTAGTAGAACGGCCGGCCTTGCAGCTTCGCTTGATCCCAGTAGAGCTTCGGCGTCGCGTAGAAGCCATCCGACCACAACTGGATGCGCGCGAGGTAGGCCTTCGCGATCACTTCCTCGAACGGCACCACCGCATCACCGACGATCACGCGGTCGTGCACGAAACGCACGTCCGATGCGTTCACCTGCCCGGCGCCGAAACGCTCGGCGGCAAATGCCGACAGACGTTCGCGCAACTGGCGCGCCGCGTCCTGAGCGGCCTTGCCGTTCAGATCGGAACCGGTCGATGCCGCCGTGGCCGATGTATTGGCGACCTTGCTGGTGTCGGTCGCCGTGACACGAATGCGGTTAAAGCCGACGCCCAACTCATGCGCGACGACCTGCGCGACCTTGGTGTTCAAGCCCTGGCCCATTTCGGTGCCGCCGTGATTCACCAGCACCGACCCGTCAGTGTAGATGTGCACGAGCGCGCCGGCCTGGTTGAAGTGCGTCACGTTGAACGCGATGCCGAACTTGACCGGCGTGAGCGCGAGCCCCTTTTTCAGCACTTCGTTGTTCGCATTGAAGTCGTTGATCGCGGCGCGCCGTGCGCGATATTCGCTGGTCGCTTCGAGCTCGTCGATCAGTTCGTGAATCACGTTGTCTTCGACGATCTGGCCGTACGGCGTCTGGTTGCGCTCGGTCTTGCCGTACAGATTGCGGCGGCGCACGTCGAGCGCGTCCGCGCCGATCGAACGCGCGACGTTGTCCATGATGTATTCGATCGCGAACGCGCCTTGCGGACCGCCGAAGCCGCGGAACGCGGTGTTCGATTGCGTGTTGGTCTTGCCGCAGAAGCCGTCGATGGTCACGTCCGAGAGCCAGTACGCGTTATCGAAGTGGCACAGCGCGCGCGTCATCACCGGACCGGAGAGGTCGGCGGAAAAACCGCAGCGCGAGGTCATGTCGACCGCCACGCCGTCGATCACGCCGTGGTCGTCGTAGCCGACTTCGTACGTGTAGTGGAAATCGTGCCGCTTGCCGGTGACCATCATGTCGTCGTCGCGATCGGGACGCAGTTTCACGGGGCACAGCAGCTTCCATGCGGCGAGCGCCGCGCAGCACGCGAACAGGCCCGATTGCGATTCCTTGCCGCCGAAGCCGCCGCCCATCCGCCGGCATTCGATCAATACGTTGTGCGACGCCACGCCCAATGCGTGCGCGACCAGGTGCTGCATTTCGGTCGGATGCTGCGTCGAACAGTAGACGTGCATGCCGTCGTCGTCCTTCGGCACCGCGTACGAGATCTGGCCTTCCAGATAGAACTGCTCCTGACCGCCGAGCAGCATTTCGCCGGCCTCGCGATGCGCGGCGCGGGCGATCTTCGTGCCGGCTTCGCCGCGGGCGAGTTTCATCGGCGGCAAGACGTGCTGGTTTGCAGCGCGTGCCTGCCGCGCGGTGAGGATCGCGGGCAGTTCTTCGTAGACAATCTCCGCGCGGCGCGCCGCGCGGCGCGCGGTTTCGTGCGACGTCGCGACCACGATGAAGATCGGCTGGCCCACGTATTGCACGACGCCGTCCGCGAGAATCGGATCGTCGCCGTGGATGATCGGGCCGACGTCGTTGGCGCCGGGAATGTCGTCGGCGGTGAAGATCGCGACCACGCCCGGCGTGGCGCGCACTTTGTCGAACGACATCGACACGATCTTCGCGTGCGCTTTCGACGACAGGCCGAGCGCGGCATGCAACGTGCCGGCGACCGTCGGGATGTCGTCGGTGTAAGTGGCGCGGCCGCTCACATGCAGATGCGCGGATTCGTGCGGACGCGAGATGTGGACTTGCGTGAAGTCTTCCTGATCCTGAAGATCTTTCAGGAACGGTTCGGCATGCTGATTCATTGTTGTGTTCTCCGTATCCTCGTGGCGTCTCAGGCGTTCGAACCGGCGGGCGCGCACGCCGCGACGACCGCGCGCACATCCAGCACGCTCCTGGGGAGCGGATTGTTCGGACGGGTTTCGAGCCAGAAGCGATACAGCGTGTTCTTCGCCGCTTCGAGGCGGTAGTCGCTGGTCGCGCGCATATCGGAGAGCGGCGCGTAGTCGTTGCCGAGCGCGAGCATCGCGGTCTGCGCGGTGGCTTCGTGCCAGTCGGCGTCGCGCAGCACGGCTTCGGCGTGCGTCGCGCGTTTGGGCGTGGCGGCCATGCCGCCGAACGCGATACGCGGCTCGCGGATCACGTTGCCCTCGGCGATGAACGAGAACGCGGCGCATACGGCCGAGATGTCGGAATCGAAACGCTTGGAGAGTTTGTAGGTGCGAAATTGCAGGTTCTGGCGTGCGCCGATGCGCGTCGGCACCTTCAGGCCGACCACGAACTCGTGCTCCGCCATGTCCTTCTTCTGATACGCGAGGTACAGATCCTCGAGCGGCATCTCGCGTTCGATCTCGCCGCCGCGCACGATCACGCGCGCGCCGAGCGCGATCAGGCCAGGCATCGAATCGCCGATCGGCGAACCATTCGCGATGTTGCCGCCGAGCGTGCCCGCATTGCGAATCGGCAACGACGCAAAGCGCAGCCACATTTCGGTCAGCTCGGGATATTGCTTCGCGATCTCCGAGTAGGCCTTCTCGACGGTCACGCCCGCGCCGATCTCGATCCAGTCGTCTTTCGTTTCGAGCTTCTGCAATTCGCGGATCTGGCCCACGTAGACGATGTTGCCGAGTTCGCGCATCTGCTTGGTGACCCACAGGCCGATGTCCGTGCTGCCCGCGAGAATGCGCGCGGCCGGCTCGGCTTGCTTGATGTTCGCGAGGGCTTCGACCGTGCGCGGCGCATTGAACTGCTGGCCGGCGTGCTGATAGTGGAAGGTGTCCTCGCGCTCGAGCGTGGCGAGCGTTTTAGCGATCGTGTCGACGTTGACCGGCACTTTCGGCGCGGGCGCTTCGAACATGCGCACGGCCGCGTCGACGATCGGACGATAGCCCGTGCAGCGGCACAGGTTGCCGGTGAGCGCATTGCCGATCGCTTCACGCGACGGCACCGTTTTGTTCGCGCAGCTGTGTTCGTGACCATGCTTTTCGTACAGCGACCACATCGACATGACGAAGCCCGGCGTGCAGAAACCGCACTGCGAGCCGTGGCACTCGACCAGCGCTTGCTGCACAGGATGCAGCGAGCCGTCCGGCTGGCGCAGGTCTTCGACGGTGAAGAGCGCACGGCCGTCGAGCGTCGGCATGAACTGGATGCAGGCATTGACCGCCTTGAAGTCGACCCCGCCCGCCTCGTTGCGCTCGCCGATCACGACGGTGCACGCGCCGCAGTCGCCTTCGGCGCAACCTTCCTTGGTGCCGGTGCAATGGGCGTCCTCACGCAGATACTGCAGGACCGTGCGGGTAACGGGGGCATCCTTGATCTCGCGGATCGCGTTGCGGTGGTAGAAGCGAATCGGCTCAGTCATGTCTCGTTGCTCTCGAATGTTCCGGGTCCGCGGGAACGTGCCGCGGTGATGGTTCGAAAACTATCACCGTCAATAAATACAACCCATAGCGAGGGCCGCATGCGGGACATATCCGCAAAACGATAAAGAGATAGGTTTGAGGAGCGGTTGGCTTATGTTGGCGTGGTTGTTTTGCCGTTCTTTTTATGTTTGTGCGGCTTTACGGTCGCCACGAGCCGAACTGCGCAGAGGTCAAAGACCGGAAAGAAGACGTTTATTCGACCAAAACTGATCACTATATGGGTCTGACTTGCGCATTTGGCCGGACGAATTATTAAGCAATCCCTGCAAGAGAATCGGTTCCATGGGAAAATCACGCCTTTCCGCCGTTTTCAAGTCTCGTTTTCCCCATGTCCACCGACTCAGCGACACCTCGCAGCGAATTTGCGACGACCATGCAGATCATTCCGGTCGTCTTTTTCACCTTTCTTTGCTACCTGACGATCGGGATTCCGCTGGCGGTGCTGCCCGGCTACGTCCACGACGACCTGGGTTACAGCGCCGTGCTGGCGGGCGCGGCGATCAGCGTGCAATACCTGGCGACGCTGGCCTCGCGGCCGCTGGCCGGCCGTTCGGCGGATACGCTGGGGCCGAAGCGCACGGTGTCGATCGGTTTGCTGGGTTGCGGCGCGAGCGGGATTCTGTTGTTGCTGGCGGTGCTGTGCGAGCGCTGGCCTGTGCTGAGCCTGGGGCTGCTGGTGTGCAGCCGTCTCGTACTCGGATTCGGCGAAAGCCTGTGCGGCACGGGCGCGATTCTGTGGGGCATCGGCCGGGTGGGCACGAGCAACAATGCCCGGGTGATTTCGTGGAACGGCATCGCGACTTATGGCGCGCTCGCGGTCGGCGCGCCGCTCGGGGTAGCGATTGCGCACACGGTCGGATTTGCCGCGCTGGGCATTCTGGTGATTGCGCTTGCGGCGCTCGGCTTCTATCTGGCCCGGCCGATGGCGCCGGTGCCTGTCGTGCACGGCGAGCGGATGTCGTACCGCAGCGTGTTCACGCGGGTGTTGCCGCACGGTATCGGGTTGGCGCTCGGCTCCGTCGGCTTTGGCTCGATTGCCACCTTCATCACGCTGTTTTATGCCGCGAAGAATTGGCCGAACGCGGCCTTGTCGCTGACGGTTTTCGGCACGCTGTTCATCGGCGCGCGATTGTTGTTCGCCAACACGATCAAGACCTATGGTGGGTTTCGTGTCGCGATTGCTTCGTTCTCGTTTGAATGCGTCGGCTTGTTGATGCTGTGGTTGGCGCCTGAGCCGCATATTGCGCTTGCCGGGGCGGCGTTGACCGGATTCGGATTTGCCTTGGTGTTTCCCGCGCTTGGGGTGGAAGCTGTTGGGCTTGTGCCGCCGGCCAGCCGGGGGGCGGCTTTGTCGGCTTATTCCGTGTTTCTCGATCTCTCGCTGGGGATTACCGGGCCGTTGGCCGGGTATATCGCCGGGGAGTTTGGGTATGGATCGGTGTTTCTTTTTGCTGCGGTTGCCGCGGCTGCGGCTGTTGGGCTTTCTGCTTTGCTTTATTTGCGCAATGCCAAGGGGGCTGATTTGCCTGCGGCGCTTTGACGGTGTTGCTTTTTTTGCCTGCGCCGCCGCAGGCAAAAACCCGCTACTTCCCCTCCGACAACCCCCTCTCAAGCGCCGCCACCCCAGCCGGCAGATCGACCTTGACACCGAGGTCAACCATAGTCCTCCCAAGAGCATGCACGGTGCGAAAAAGATTATGCTCCCGGCACTGCTCCCCCATCTGCCCGATCCGCACAATCGGCAATCCGAAGGAACCGGAAATCTCCACCTGATGCAACCGCGAGATATGCGCGCAGACATCCCCTGGAGTGAGCCCGTCGGGCACCTCGATCCCCACCACCGAATTCAACCGGCAAGCCGCAGGCGTATATAACTGCAAGCCCAAAGCCGTCACCCCTTCCTGCAAGGCCAAAGAGCACTTCAAATGCCGCGCGAAACGCTTTTCCAAAGTCTCGGCGCACACGAGACGCAAAGCCTCGTGTAATGCCAGCACGCCCGACACCGGCGCGGTGTAGTGATACCCCGCGTTATGCCAGAAGTTCTCCGCGAGCGATGCATCCAGGCACCAATGCGCATTCGGTGCCGTGCGTCCCTTCACCCGCTCCCAGGCCGCATCGGAAAACGCGATCAGCGACACACCCGGAATCGACGACAAGCCCTTCTGCCCGCCCGTAATCACGGCATCGATACCCCAGGCGTCCATCTCCAACGGCATCGTGCTCAACGTGCACACCGCATCGACGATGACCAGCGCGCCCGCGGCTTTCGCCAGCGCGGCGATGTCTTTCAGATGGTAGTTCCACACCGTATTCGACGTCTCGCCCTGCACCACCGTCACGATCTCGGGACGCTCGCGGCGAATCGCCTCGGCAATCTGCTCGAGACTCGCGACCGACCGGTCGTCGACGTCCAGCGTGCTCACCCGCGCGCCGACGCGGCGGCCCATCTCCGCCATCCGCTCGCTGAAAAAGCCGTTCCTGATGCTCAGCACGCGCGTGCCTTCCCACGCGAGATTGCAGATCGCCATCTCCATCGCGGCCGATCCCGGTCCCGCCACACCCAGCACCCATTTCGATTTCGTCTGGAACACGTAGCGCGCCATCGTCTTGACCTGGCCGATCACCTTGACCATCGTGCCGCCCAGGTGATTGATCACGACGGTATTGGCCTTGGCGACGGCTGCGGGAATCGGCACGGGGCCGGCACCCATCATCAGCAACGGCTCTTCGGGAAGAATGGCGTCGAGCGATTCGACAACCGGACAGGGCACTGCGGAGGAAACAGGTGTGGAGGATGAAGTCGGCATGATCGTACGTGAATGTCAGGACGCAAAGGAGCAAGCGGCCCCGTCAGCAATGCCGCCGACGAGGCCGTCTGCCCGATCATTCACTGAACCGCGCGATTGCGCAAGTTTTTTGCGCCATGTCTTGCCGCGCCACGCCGCGAACCGCGGCGTGAACGACGGCATCAGGCAATGCGTCATTTCACCTTGGTCTTGTCCAGCTTCTGACCAGTCGCTGCATTGAAACGCTCGACATACTCCTCGATCAGCTTGCGCATCGCGCGCCCGATCAACCGGTAATCCGACTCGTTGAGATTGGCGAGCGACACACGCCCCGACGGATGCTGCGTGCCGAAGCCGCGGCCCGGCAGCAGCACCACCCGCGCCTCGCGCGCGAGCCGGAACAGCAATTCGGACGGCTCCGTGTTCTTCAGCAGCCAGTCGACGAACTCGCGGCCGTACATCCGCGAGCCGAGGAACTCGATGTCGAGAATCGTGTAGTAGTCGACCTGGTTCGGATCGTCGTCCTCGAACGAAATGCCGACCTCTTCGTAGAGCGCCTGCTTGCGCTTGCGGATCAGGCGCTTCAACGCGTTCTTGTACGCGTCCGGCGTGTCCATCAGCGAAAAGAGCGAGAACAGCACCATCTGCACCTGCTGCGGCGTCGACAAACCCGCGGTGTGATTCAACGCGACCGTGCGGCTGTCGGCCACCAGGCGGTCGATGAACTTGAGCTTGTCCGGCTCGGTTGTGATCGACTCGTAACGCTCGTGCAATTGCTTCTTCTCGTCCTTCGGCAATTCGGCGATCAGGCGGTCGAGCACGTTGTCGCGATGCGTCGCGATCGTGCCGAGACGCCAGCCGGTCGCGCCGAAATACTTCGAGTACGAGTACACGAGAATCGTATTCTTCGGCGCGAGCGCGAAGAGCGACACGAAGTTGTCCGCGAATGTGCCATATACGTCGTCGGTCAGCAGGATCAGGTCGGGCCGTTCCTTGACGATGTCGGCAATGTATTGAAGGCTCTCGTCGTCGATCCGCACCGAAGGCGGATTGCTCGGGTTCACGAGGAAGAATGCCTTCACCTTCGGATCGCGCAGCTTGTCGAGTTCCTTCTTCGAATACTGCCAGCCGTTCTCCACATCGGCTTCGAGATTCACGACGTTCAACCGATAGTCGTTCAGGCGCGGAATCTCGATGTACGGCGTGAAGATCGGCATGCCGAGCGCAATCGTGTCGCCCGGCTTGATCAGGTGATTCTCGCGCATCGTGCTGAAGATGTACGTCATCGCCGCCGTGCCGCCTTCCACCGCGAACACGTCGAACTCGCCGACGAACGGATGGGCGCCGATCATCTCGCGGCGCAGATACTGCCCGACGATCACTTCGGACAGCTTGAGCATCCGGTCGGGCACCGGATAGTTCGATGCGAGAATGCCCTCGCACATTTCATAGAGGAAGTCGCCGGCGGACAATCCGAGCTGATCGCGCACGTACGACACCGCGCCGCGCAGAAAGTCGATGCCCGGCACGCCCTTGTTTTCGCGCAGGAACAGATCGAAGCGTTCCTCGAGACCGTCGCGCCGCGGAAAGCCGCCCACGCCTTCAGGCATGTACGCGAACGAGCGTTCCGATTCGCGCATCGCAAAGAGGCCGAGCTGCCAGAAGCCGTGACGCGGAATCGTCGCGAGAAAATTCGGGTTGCCGCGGCCGGCGTTGAGCATGGATACGTTGGCGGCGCGCTCCACGGCGCCGCCGCCGGCCGCCTTGATCAGTTCGTCCTTCAGTTCGAACGGGCTAAGCGCGGCCATGCCGGCTTGTGCCATGTCGCCGTGTTTCTTGTCGCCCTTCTCTTTTGCCATGATGCGTTCTCCAATGAACAGGTGAAAAACGCCGGCGTGGCGAGTCCTCGCCCGGTTGCCGCCGGCGTAAACAGAGATCGATAGACGCGCTAGACGAGCCCGACAACGAGCGGTCCGAGCAGCGTCAACGCAACGTTCGCGATTGCATACGTGATGGCGAACGGCACGGTCGGCACGGCGCTTTCCGCCTTGTCGAGCACGCCGCCGAACGCCGGGTTCGCACTGCGTGAGCCGGTCAACGCGCCGGCCAGAATGGCCGCGTTGTTGTAGCGCAGCACGTAGCGGCCGAACAGCATGGTGAGCAGCAGCGGAAACAACGTGACGAACACGCCGAGCAGGAAGATCGTCATGCCGCTCTGCTTGACGGTCACCACGGCCTGCAAGCCCGAGTTCAAACCGACCACCGCGACGAAGGCCGCGAGACCGAAGTCCTTCAGCAACTGCGAAGCCGCCGAAGGCATCACGCCGTACATGGGATGCTTGCCGCGCATCCAGCCGAACAGCAGACCGGCCAGCAGGCAGCCGCCGCCCGAACCGAGCGTGAGCGGAATACCGCCCAGGTTCACGACGATCAGCCCGATCAGCAGGCCGAGCACGAGACCGACGCCCATGTAGATGAAGTCCGTCTTGTTGCTGTACGGCAGCTCGTAGCCGGCGGCGTCCACGGCCCGCTTGGTATCTTTCGGCGAGCCGTAGAACGTGATCACGTCGCCGTGCTCCAGCTTGGTTTCCGGCAGGATCGGCAGCGGCTGACCGGCGCGCGAGATAGCCTGGATGTAGACGCCGTGGCGCATATCGCGGTCCACCACTTCCCGCGCCGCGGCGATCGTGGTGTGGTTCATGCCCTTGCGCGTGAACACGCCTTCGCGCGTTTGCATGACCACGCCGATGTCCTCGACGCTGGCAACCTCGCCGCCGCTTGCGCCGAACGCGACCACGGCCTCGCGGCGGCCGACCACCAGCACCACGTCATCGGGCTTCAACACCAGATCGGGCGTCGGGTCGAGCTCGTGGCCATCACGCTTGATCCGCTCGATCGTCAAAAAGTCCTGATGTTGCGTCTCGACGGCCTTCACCGTTTTCCCGGCACTGACATCGATCTTGTACGCGCGGCCGACCATCTCGGGCAACGCAAGAAGCTGCCCCGGCGCGATGGACGGCGCACCGGCCGACAGTTCGCGTTCCGCTTCGATCGACGCGTCGCGCAAACTCTGCCCCATGAACTTGGGCAGGATGTTCACGCAGACGATGATCGCGCCGAGCGAGCCGAACACGTAGGTCACCGCGTAGGCGATCGCCACGTCCGATTGCAGCGACTTGATTTCGTCGGCCGGCAAGCCGAGACGCGCGATCGCATCGCCCGCCGTGCCGATGATCGCCGACTGCGTCAGCGCGCCGCCCGCGAGGCCCGCGGCGAGTCCCTTGTTCAGATGGAACAGCTTCGCGCAGACCACCACGGTGATCAGCGCCGTGACGGCGAGAAATACCGCCATTGCGATCTCACGCAAGCTCTTGCGGTTCAGCGAATTGAAGAAGCCCGGCCCGGAGTCGTAGCCGACCGCGTAGATGAACACGGCGAACATGACCGACTTCACGCCGTTGTCGATCGTCACGCCCGCCTGACTGATGATGACCGCCGCCAGCAACGAGCCGCCCACGCCGCCTAGCTGGAATTTGCCGAAATTGATCTGCCCGATGAAGTAGCCGGCTGCCAGCGATAAAAACAGCGCGATCTCGGGTGACTTCTGAAAGATGTGATGTAGCCAGTCCATCTTGCCCTCGTTGGATAGTTTGAAATGCTGGGGTCCTCGTACCGCACGTGCATGCCGCTAGCCGAACTTCCCGGCGAGGCCGACCACCACCGGCCCCATCAACGGCAACAGAATGTTCGAGAGTGCGTAAGTGATCGTGTAGCCGATCACGGGTGTCGAATTGCCGGTCACGCCCACCAGTGCGCTGATCGCGGGCGTGCTGCATTGCTGGCCGGCAATCGCGCCGAGCAGCATGGGTGCATCGAGCCTGAGGAACACCCGGCCGATCCAGAGCGACAGCAGACCGGGCACGAGCACCATCAGAATGCCGGCCACGGGCAGCGCCAGACCGTATTCGCGCACGAGCTTGATGGCGTCCGGTCCCGCCGACAAACCGACCGCGGCAATAAAAGTGGCGAGGCCGAAGTCCTTGAGGATTTGCGCGGCGGCCGAAGGCAGCGAGCCGACCAGCGGATAGCGCGAACGGATCCAGCCGAACAGCAAGCCCGACAGCAGACAGCCGCCACCCGTGCCGAGCGCCACCGACACACCGCCGATGCGCCCGCCGATCTGGCCGATCGCCATGCCGGCCAGCACCCCCAGGCCCAGGTAGACGAAGTCGGTTTTCTGGGTGGCGGCGAGCACGTAACCGAGATGCCGCGCGCCGCGTTCGACGTCGGCCTTCGCGCCCACCAGCGTCAGCACGTCGCCGCGATTCAGTTCCGTGCCGGGCAACGCAGGCACCGTGGTCTCGAGCCGCGTGACGGCCGCGATATAGACGCCGCGCCCTTCTTCCGGCGTGGCCCGTTCACGCACCTGCGCAACCGTCAGACCGTGCGCCTCACGGCGCGTGAGCACGACGTCGAGCTTCTCGGCGGTGACCAGGCCGAAGCCTGCGCCGGCCACTTCGTCGCCGAGACTGGCTGCAGCCGCAACGACCGCCTCGCGCCGCCCGTTCACCAGGATCAGGTCGCCGGCCGCCAGCGTGAGCTGCGGCGCGACCGGCACGTTCGCGCCGTTGCGCCGAAGTTGCTCGATCGTGAGGTTGAAGCCGTGCTGCTGCTCGAACGCCCGGATCGTCGTGCCGGCCGCCGCTCCGATCTTGAACGCGCGGCCGACGAGCGCCGGCGCGGCAGCCTGCTGACCCTCGCCGAATGCGCCGTCGCCGCCGAGCTTGCGCCACACGCGCTCGGCTTCCTCGCGCAGATTGACGCGCAGCAGCAGCGGCGCGAACTGGCTTGTGAAAAGCACGATGGTGACCAGGCCGAACAGGTAGCTCACGCTGTACGCGGTCACGATGTTGGCTTGCAGACGCAGCGTCTCTGTGTCGCCAACGCCGAGTTTGGCAATCGCCTCCGAAGCCGTGCCGATCACCGCGGACTCGGTCGCGGCGCCGGCCAGCAGGCCGGCCGCCGTGCCGGCGTCGAGCCGCATGACGGCCACCGCGATCATGATCAGCACCAGCACCGAAACGATCTCCACGACCGACAGCAAACCGTAGCGCCAGCCGCGGCCGATGTTGGCGAAGAATTGCGGCCCTCCCGTGAAGCCCAGCGCAAAGATGAACAGCGCAAACGCGATGTTCTTCAGATCCGGGGCCAGCCGCGCGCCCGTCTGACCCAATAACAACGCGACGATCAACGTGCCGCAAACGCCGCCGAGTTGAATTGGCCCGACGCGAAACGAACCGATGAAATAGCCGATTGCGAGGCTTGCGAATAGCGCGATCTCCGGTTGGGACCTCAGCAATTCACCGATCATGTTGGCTCGCGAATTTACGTATTTATTAACGAAATAATTGAAAGCATCAGGCGAGATTCAATCGATTCGCGCCGGCTCATTATGGTCGATAAGGCACTCAATCGGCATAGCAATTCGGTGAAAATACAATTGATGATAGAGCATGGCGCAATACCCGCCAAAAAGTGATATGCCGCGGCGCAGCAAAGGGAATGGAATACTTTTCTGTTAGCTCGACCATCACTCTTTCCTCGCGAAGTTGCCTAACGCCTTGAAAAAGACATCGTCTGCTGATGGCCAATGACAGCGCTAATGAAAACGCTTTTTTGAGACTGCTTATTTAATAAATATTGCAGTTCCGCACCGCTGTCAATGTTATTTTCATTGCGGACGCACTGACTTCGCAGAAGATGATTTTTATCAAACGACCGAATGGCAATGGCGCTGCGCACTGCGTTCGGTATTGACTGGCCTATACTAGCCTGCCCACGCTTACATGCCGCGCCTTTGGTTCGCCTTAGTCCGCCTATTCAGCGCCGGCGCGCATTCCATGGAGCCACTCATGCGCATGATTCTGTTCAGCAGCCGCCAATACGACAGCGACACGTTCACCGAAGCCAATGCCACGCACGGTTATGAACTGCATTTTCAGGAATCGCATCTCGACGTCGAAACCGCCGTGCTCGCGCAGGGCTATGACGTGGTCTGCCCCTTCGTCAACGACAACGTCGACGCCGCCGTGCTCGAGCGCCTCCATGCCGGCGGCACGCGCCTGATCGCGCTGCGTTCCGCGGGCTTCAATCACGTCGATCTGGCCACGGCCGAGCGCCTCGGCATGACGGTCGCGCGGGTGCCGGCCTATTCGCCGCACGCGGTTGCCGAGCACGCAGTCGGGCTGATTCTGGCGCTTAACCGGCGCTTGCCGCGCGCCGTCGCGCGCACACGTGAAGGCGACTTTTCGCTCCACGGGCTGCTCGGCTTCGATCTGCACGGCAAGACCGTCGGCGTGATCGGCACCGGCATGATCGGCCGCGTGTTCGGCCGCATCATGGCGGGCTTCGGCATGCATGTGCTCGCGCACGATCCCGGCACGCCGGCCGACGATCTGCTCGCGCTCGGCGCGCGCTACGTGCCGCTCGACACGCTGCTCGCCCTGTCAGACGTGGTCAGTCTGCATTGTCCGCTGGTGCCGGACACTTACCATCTGATCGACGGCCGCGCGCTCGCCAGGATGAAACGCGGCGCCATGCTGATCAACACGGGCCGTGGCGGTCTCGTCGAAAGCAATGCGCTGATCGGCGCGTTGAAGGACGGCCAGCTCGGCCATCTCGGGCTCGACGTGTACGAGGAAGAAGGCGGCCTCTTTTTCGAGGATCACTCGAACCTGCCGCTGCAGGACGACGTGCTTGCGCGCCTGTTGATGTTCCCGAACGTGATCGTTACCGCCCACCAGGCGTTCTTCACGCGCGAGGCGATGAGCGAGATCGCGCAGATCACGCTCGGCAACGTCGCCGCATGGCAGGCCGGCACGCCACGCAACGCGGTGCGCGCAGCTGCTTAAGCGCCACAGGTGCCAACTTAAGCGCCGCCGTCGCTCGTCAGCGTGGTCGGGCGGATCGCCGTGCGGGCGTCGTCCGCGGCGCCGCAGAGTTCGCGCAGCAATGCCACCTCGCGCTCATGCACTTCTACCGGAAACCAGCGCGCACCCGCATCGGCCAGATAGCGCGCGCGATGCTGGCCGTTGCGAAACGCCACCACGCCTTCGCGTTCCAGACCCAGCCAGCCCAGCAAACCCGGCGCGCGACGCGTCGAGATCGTCACGTACGGCATCTGCGGAATCCGCGGGTTCTCGGGATCGAGAAACTCGCGTATGCCGCGCACCTTGCCCGAGTGCCATTCGGCGACCGGCTTCAGAACATAATCGGTGTTGTCGCGATCCGCGCAGGCGAGCAGCTTGCGCACGTCGACGAGGACGACTTGATGCCGCGTGCCGTCCGTAACGAAAACGCGTTTCAGGCGCACATGGTCGTACCATGGATGGTCATGCAACGGCACGACCCAGACCGTCTCGGCACAAGCCGGCGCGGCGGCTGACGATGAATTGGACAAAGGCAAAGGCAGGCTCGATAAGCTGGCGAAAACTCGCCAGCGCGTTAAGAGAGCGCTAACGCTACGAGCCGATTGTGAAAGAAGCATGACAGGCCACCGTATTAATCAGACTGCATGAGCGGGCTGCATAAGCACGCTTCATGCGCACATTCCATGAGCGGTCGGAAACAAACCCTGAAGCGACGGGCCAACGCTGACTTCTACGGAAACGACGATGATAGCCACCCAAAATTTCAATGAACACGTGCGTATCGAAACCAACGGGGACACGGGTGTCGCCACCATCGTTCTTGAGCGGCCCGCGCGGCGCAATGCCGTCGATCGCCCCACCGCCGATGCGCTTACCGCCGCTTTTCGCCGCTTCGAAGCGGAGCCGGCATGGCGCGCGGCGGTGCTGTTCGGCGCGGGCGGCACGTTTTGCGCGGGCGCGGACCTCACCGCGCTCACCGACGACACGCGCCGCAACGAACTGCATGCCGACGGCAGCGGCCCAGGGCCGATGGGCCCGACGCGCATGAGCTTCAGCAAACCGGTGATCGCGGCGATCGCCGGCCATGCCGTGGCGGGCGGCCTGGAGCTGGCTGCACTGTGCGATCTGCGGGTCGTCGAGGAAGACGCGGTGCTCGGCGTGTTCTGCCGGCGCGTCGGAATTCCGC